>ERZ894229.133-NODE-133-length-81574-cov-61.8069_pt1 | contig 81574 bp, 72 predicted proteins | sample MGYA00380295_ERZ894229 | MGnify/ENA primary metagenome ERZ894229 (study PRJEB32331, sample SAMN06328479) | human gut metagenome | biome: human gut microbiome; feature: stool | host: Homo sapiens | collected 2014-09-17 ... | reverse complement strand
AAAAAGCTGTCCCAATTAATTAATTGGGACAGCTTTTTCTATATGTTAATATGTTGAAATCCAAATCATTATTAAACATAATACCAATTATATATATAAATAAACAATTTATATATTAATTACGACTTGTTAAATTCAAGGTTTAGAAAAATTACGTCTAGTGTTGATTACCAATAAAGGCGTATCTGAATGAAAAATCATTTTTCGGGCTATTCCAGGATTAAACAAACGAGAAAAAATATTTCTTTTGTAAGTTGTTAGTGTTAAAATGTCTATTGCATTATTTTTTATATAATTATCAAGGCTATCCAATATATCATCATGTTTTACAATACTATACTCAATAATTAATTCAGGATATTGATTTCTAAAATATTCCTTTATTCCTGCCAATTTAATTTCATTCCATGTGTCGGAAACTTCCGATAAATGAATTAAAGAAATAGAAAATTTGAAAGCTTTAAAGGAATTTACTAACGCATCGAATGCAATAAGATCTCTTTGATCAAAATTTGTCAAAAAGGCGATTTTATTAACATTGTAAAAATCATTCAAGGAAGTATTTTCAGGAATAGCTAATACTGTAGTTTTGCTGCGTTCAATAACCTCTGCAGTAACACTACCAATCAAATCTAAATCCTTTTGATTTTTTCCTCGTGTACCCATCACAATCAACTTAGGATTCTCTTCTTTGGTAAATCTAATAATCTCTTCTTCAGGAATTCCTTCTCTTAAAACACAGTTAAATTGAACATCAGGTAAATCACCTAAACTAATTCTTTTTTTAATTTCATCAGATAATACATTTAAATCAGAATGTACTTTATGAAGAGCATTCTTTACATCATTATCAGGTGATTGATAAGTGAATATATCTCCATATGGCAATGAAGAAGCATATATGGGAGTAAAATACACATGCAATAGGACAACCTCAGAATTAAAGGCTTTTGCACAAGCAAAACCGAATTGGCATGCTTTTATTGAGTATTTGGAGAAATCAACAGGAATTAACACTTTTTGAGGTGTATCAATCTTTTTAAGTTCATTCTCCCCCACTATATCTTCTGCTAACCATATAGAACTTTCAGTAATTTTAAGTGCTCTTGGTAGGTCACTCTCTTTTATACGTAACCTTACTCCAGATGATACAACTGGTTGAATCTGATTCACATTGTGAATATATGTTTCAATACCTTCATTTTCAAGGACATTCTTTAGTATTTGAGCCTTAGTATAAGTCAAAATAGCTAATGTTACAAGTTTATCTTCCATAATTCTTAAATTTATTATAGTATAAAATAAAAGTCCTAATTGCAATATTCAATTAGGACATTATTAGTTAAATCTCATATATCAGCCGATTGTTCAACAAAATTATCTTTACGCAAACTAATATTTAACTCATCAAGAATTTTCAAAGCTTTGTCTAGTACAATAGTATCATCAAGCATCACTAACCCACCATCTGGTCCTGATTCCAAATGTATCCCTACACTCTTACCTTCCTTAAAATGATGGCCACCAAAGAAGTTTCGTACAGTATCTACATTTAAACCTAACTCGTCTGCAATTCTATGCATACTCCCACTTGGTAACGAATCTTTAATCCTCCGGAGTTCATTAAATGTTATTGTTCTCATGTTTCATTAAATTTATGGTTAATACTATGTATCACGCTATAAACTTAATAAATAAAAAAGAAAAAACAAATTATTATTTGAAATAATTTGTTTTTAAAATATCAATATTGCTGCTTTGTTAATTTATATAAAAAGAACAAACTACAATTTTGTGCTTCATTCAATTTATTATAAACGTTCAATAAGTTCTATCAAATAACTTCTAAGTCATTTTTTTTCACCCAACCAACATTACCATCTTCTAATTGAATTTCTTTCCAATCTTTCATCGAATCATCTTTAATAAACACTTTTCTGCCTTCATGGAGAATAAACAAACTTGTGCCATTATCATTAGGGGTACTGCGAATTGTTACACTTGGAGAGATAATTATTGCATTCATTCTATTCAAACGAACCCTTCTCTGAAAAGCAGCAGATATATTCGCTATAACGCAAAATACAAGGAAAAATAAGGCCAAAATAAAAAAGGTTTTTCTAGCCACAATCTTAGTCGAAAAGAAGAAAATGTATATTGATACAATAAATAATAAAAAAAAGGAAATTGCAATAATTGCCCATGACTGAATACCCATTGAGTTTGTAATAGACTTCAACCAAGTGATAAAAAACAACTCAGGTACATCTGTTACCTTATCAACCGTCTTAGCTCTTGCTATTTCTAAGTTAGATCTAATGTCTTTATTAGCAGGCTTTAAAATCAAAGCTCGTTCATAGTTTAAAATAGCTTTAGCTATATCTCCTATCTTATAATAACTATTACCTAGATTATAATATATATCTGCAGACTCACCTGTCCTCAATATCATTTCATATATCTGAATCGCTGTAGTAAAATCGTTTCTAATATACGCACTATCAGCTAAAGATTTGGAGATAACAAGATTTCGACTCCCTAATTTTGATGTAGCATTAACAATTGAATCATTGTTCGTTAATGAATCAATCTCTAACGAACCTTGCGAATGCGACACTTGATATGTCAAAATAAAAAATGTAATAAATAATATCTTTCTCATAACGATATGTCATTTTTTAATAAGATTCTCAATCTTAGTAATTACAGAAACAGCAGAAACGTATAAATTATCCATCGCTCTATTTTTATCACTTGGCGAATAGCGAGCAAATTCACATTCATTCAACGTATCTATAAATTCTCTTATGAGTTCATTAGGCACGCCATATTTATTCAATCTTTCTTCAACATTATCTTTTGATAATCTTGAAACTGGGATATTAAGTTTATCACTAATATATCCCCAGAGAGCTTTCAACACCTCATCATAAAACAAATCCTTATTATCATCTCTTAATAGAGTTTGCGCTAATTTCATCCGTCTTAAAGCAATTTTATTTGCTTTCTTATTTCGCACTTTTGCAATATTTGAGTTCTCAACTATTTGCTTTTTAGAAATCAGAAAAACAATTCCAAAAATGAATATTGGAATTATATAACACAACCAATATGTTAATGAGCCAAAAAAGAAGCTACTACCGGAAATAATTTTTGCATCTCCCAATTTTATATATCTAATATCCTCACCTAAAATCTTTAAATCTTCTTTATTAGTAAAGTTTGCAATGACCTGATCTGCATTTCCCACTCCCTTTTCAACTTCTAAATTAAACTCTTTCGTTGATATATTTTTATAAACTTTATTTTTAACATCAAAAAAAGAAAATGAAATAGCTGGTATTTTAAACACTCCAGGATTTCTTGGAATTGCTAAATATTCAATCACTTTACTACCTGACAATCCATCTTTTGTTAATTTAACCTTATTATCAACTTTAGGATCATAAACTTCGAAATCATCTGGAAATTTAATAGTAGGACTGCTTATAAGTTTATGATTGCCGATTCCTGAAATAACCACCTTGACTGTAACAGCATCATTTGTTTTAATTTTAGTATTACTTATTGACGAAGAAATACTAAAGGTCCCTACTCCACCCGAAAAATCAACAGGTTTTTTGGGTGGCAAGGAATATACATTAACAGTAATTCTAGGTGTAATTATACTCTTCTTTATCTCAACATAATTACTCCCACCATTAAAGAATGCATCAAATGGATCAACCGATTGTACGGTTTTAGCTATAGATGCATCAAAACGAGCTGATTCAATTATCAATTTACCGGATTGTTGAGGAAAAAGCACAAATTGACGATATATTGTTGTATGGTAATTTTTACCATTATAATGCTCCAACGCCCATTTTGCATTTGAAGGTAGTTCTATTTCTTGGGAATGAAATCCTTTAAAATCAGGTAATTTTACATTAGAAAAATTCCTAAGATCTACTACTGTATAAATTTTATACGTAAGTAAAAAGGCTTCTTGCTCATAAACATCTGACTTACTTACAGTAGCTGTTATGAAAAGATCATTATTAGATACAGATTTTGCAGATATTGATTTTGAATCTTTTACAGGAGCATTCGTATTAGATGTTTTATTCCCAGTTGGAAGAACCTTGATTCTAACAGAATTAGATATGATTGGATTTCCTTCAGCCGTTATCGATGCACCTGGAATTGAAAATATTCCTTCATTATTGGCCATAAGTATATATGTAAAAGTTATACTGTTACTAGACACCGCAGTACCATTTACAATTTGTGTACTACTTTGTTGGGAGCGACTAGGTCCCATCAGCACTTCGAAACCCTTTACTGAAGCAATACGAAAATCCCTCACATTTAAACTATTAACCGTGTATGACAGTCTAAATTGATCACCAACTACAACTGTTTCTGGAGCTATAGCTTTAAAGCTAACTTTGACATTAGCTAATAAAAGAGCTTTGCTTGCAAACAAAACTGTTATAAAGAATATTATTTTTCTCATATTAAATACTATCTATCTTATATGGACTACCAATCTTTTTCTAAACGACCTCCATGTAACTTTTGCTGTTTTTTTATTCTATCTTGTACATCTCTTTCGTCTTGCATCACTGAATTCAATAGTTTTTCTGCATTTTCTTTAGACATTTTTGGGTCTCTCTCGCTTGATTGACTTGATTTAGAGGAATCATGTTTATTATTATTTGAATTATTGTTGGAATCATTATTTTTATTCTCTTTTTGATTATTCTCTTTATTGCCTTGTTCATCCTTTAATAATTTTTGTGCTAAAGATAAATTATAACGGGTTTCGTCATCTTTAGGGTTATTAATTAAGGCTTTTTTATACGCTTCAATAGCTTGTTTGTAGTCTTTATCTCGATGAAACAAAACCCCAATATTATGATAAATATAAGATAATTTATATTTATCTTTTTCCATTTTAGATGCAGAAACGTATTGTTCTAATGCATCTTTATTTTTTTGTTGATAAATAAGTGAATTACCTAAATTATACATAGAAACAGTTGACTTAGGATTAATTTCAAGAGCTTTTCTATAATTTATCTCAGCATCAATATAGCTACTATCATTGTACAATCTATTTCCCTTACGAATATAACTGCGTTCTACTTTTTGAGCAAAAACAGAACATAAGGATACAAACAAACCTAATAGTAATAATATAAATTTATTTAGTGATTCCATAACAAATTATCTACTTTGAAAATAATCTAATTTTCTTAAAAAACACATTTTTCTTATCAAGAATCATCATCTCCGTAAACAGCAAAAATAAAATAATCCAAGCTATAGCCTGAAATTGTTCATCAAATTCAGTGTATATTTTTGAATTGATGTCAATCTTCGCCATTTTGGCTATCTCGTCATTTATAGTCTTTTCTGCAGAATTAGTATTATCAACACGTACATACACACCATTACCTGCCTTAGCGATCTCCTTACACATCTCTTCATTTAATCTAGTTACAATAACATTCCCTTCACTATCACGCCTAAAATCATTAGTCCCATCCTGAGGTATAGGTGCACCATTAGCAGAACCAACACCAAGTACATGAACCTGAATGCCTTTGTCAACAGCCTCTTTCACTGCATTTGTTACTCCTCCTTCATGATTCTCACCATCAGTTATGATAATAATGGCTTTTCCAACTCCTTCTTGTGGAGTAAAGCTTCTTGATGCTAGATTAATTGCAGCCCCAATAGCGGTACCTTGTTTGTTAATTAAAGAAGGATTTATTGATTCAAGAAACATCTTTGCAGAAATATAATCACTAGTTATTGGCAATTGCGTAAATGCATCACCGGCAAAAACAATCATTCCAACTTTATCATTCTCAAGTTTATCAACTAATCTAGCGACCAATCTTTTTGCTTTTTCGATCCGGCTAGGTTGAAGATCGGTTGCTAGCATAGAATTTGAGATATCAACTGCAATCATTATTTCGACACCCTTACGTTTTATATTTTCTAATTTAGAACCAAATTGCGGTCTTGCTAATAGAAATGAAAATAAGGATATACATATTAAAATCAATCCAGATTTAATTTCAGGTCTATAGTTAGACACATCAGGCATCAATAATCCAATAAGTTCTGGATCACCAATTTTCTTAATTCTATTTTTTCTAATATAATTAGAGAACAAATAAAATAATATTGAAAGTGGTAATAGGAGAAGCAAATATAAATATGCAGGCTCTTCAAATCGAAACATTTTACTATATATTTAGTTATAAATTTCTTAAGGAATCTTCTTTAATATTGAGTTCCTCAAATAAAATTCAAGTAATAAAAAGAGCAAAGCAATCAAAGCAAACCATTGATATTCTTCATGTCTTTTACTATATTGTTTTACATTCAACTTTGTTCTTTCAAGCTTATCTATTTCTTTATAAACTTCTTTCAACTTAGAATTATTCGTTGCACGAAAATAATTGCCATTAGTTGTTATAGCAATTTGGGTCAATGTTTTCTCATCAATTTCAACTGGGGTATTAATATATTGAATAGTTCCAGCTACCCGTAATGGGTATGGTGCCATTCCATTTGTACCAACTCCAATCGTATAAACTCTAATACCAAAGCTTTTAGCTATATCTGCAGCCGTTAATGGAGAAATATCTCCTTTATTATTAGTCCCATCTGTCAGTAAAATTATGACCTTTGATTTTGCCTTACTATCCTTTAATCTTGATACGGCATTAGCAATACCCATGCCGACAGCAGTACCGTCTTCTACTATTCCAGAATTAATACTCTGAAATAAATTAAGTAGGACAGTATGATCAACAGTTAGCGGACATTGAGTAAAGCTTTCACCTGCAAATAAAGTTATGCCAATATTATCATTAGGTCTTCCACTAATAAACTCAGCAGCAACATCTTTTGCCGCTTCTAATCTATTAGGTTTCAAATCTTCGGCTAACATACTTGTAGACACATCTATGGCAAGCATTATATCAATTCCCTCCACTTCGCTATTTTGCCAATTATTAGTAGTCTGAGGACGTGCTAAAATCAAAATGACTAAAGATAAAACAATAATTCGTAAAATAAATGGAGCATGCAACAAATATATTTTATAGCTTTTTTTTATATCACTATAAATATTCGTATCAGACATCTGCAATGTCGCATTGTTTTTTTTATGCTTTAATATATACCACACTATGTAAGGTATTAATAAAAGCAACAGAAATAAATATTCAATATTTGCAAATACCATTATCTTCTATTTTTTAAAATCATTATGCTAAAAGAGCATAGAGTTCACGAACTATAAAAATTAAAACAAATAAGATGATAACAGAAAGAGTGATAATGCTTAAAATCAAAGCAACTTTGACTTTAAGTGATCGTTTCTCTACTACAGTTATTTCTGTCGGCTGAATTATTGAATTATCATCAATAGTCTCCTTTGTTTCATTTATAAATTGAATTGCATTTATTAAATTCGCATCATTCTCATTCATACCAGGATTATGTTTGGCGAATTTAACAAGATCTGCAGTTTGGAAAAGAACTTTTAATCCACTTATATCATTTGCTTTATCAGTAACTTCCATCAATCGATTAATTATCTCCGAGGAGGTCATTTCTAAAGCATTAAATCCAAATCGATTTTTTATATAATTTCTAACTGCGTCAGTTAAATCCGTATAATAATCTTTTAACCTACCTAATTGCAATTTTTTATCACCTTTAATCTTTTCAATTTCATTCATGGCAATTTCATGTGGAGGCAACTTTGGCTCAAGTTTTATTTTTCTTATAATGGGTTTATTATCGCTTAATCTTATAATAAGATAAATCAAAAGAGCTAAACATGGAAATAATAATAACGAAGCAATTATCATGTTCCACCAATCTTCCCATTCAAATGGAGCTTTAAATACAGTTTTAGGTCCGAAAAAATGGTCAGGATTTAATGTATCTACCGGTACCGAATACACTTTAAGAGCTAACGCCTTCGATTTATATATTTTATTATCAACTGTAATACAAAAAGGAGGTATATAATAAAGAGCAGAATCAAAAGACGTTATTATATACTCTTGTGTAATTAACAACCTCTCTTTGTTGTTTAAATATTGAGTATCAGGTTTGGCTATTTCCACAATATCTACACCTTTAATCAAGGTATCAGTGTAAATCGGAAAAATAGCCTTTTGCTTAGCATTAAATGATACCTGAAGTCGAATTCTAGCTTGTTCTCCTATTAGTATCTGCAAAGAATCTATTTTCGCGTCAACAGTTACTGACTGAGAAAATACCCTAACTCCCCAGAATAATAATATAACAATAAATGCCCAACGTATATTCCTTATCATCATAATTACTAATTTCTTTTTTCAAAGAGTGTAAGTAATGCCTTTACAAAATCTTGATCGGTTCTTACAGAAACAGCATCAACTCTACTCTTGTTAAACGCATTTCGCAACTTGTCCTGTTTAGTTTTCCACCATTCAGAATGAGCTTTTCTTAATGATAAAGAAGATGTATCAATCCACTGTTCATTACCTGTTTCAGCATCCTTTACATTAATTAATCCTACCGAAGGTAAATCTTCAATTCTTCTATCATATACCTGAATAGCGACTAAATCATGCTTTCTATTAGTTATAGTCATAGCATTATAGAAGCCATCATCAATAAAATCCGAAATAATAAAAGCTGTACATTTCCTCTTCATTACATCAATCAAATACTCTAAACACACTTTGATATCGGTCATACGACTGTCAGGCTCAAAATTGAGCAACTCACGAATAATATATAAAATATGTTTTTTCCCTTTCTGAGGTGGAATAAATTTTTCTATTTTATTGGAAAAAAAAATAACGCCTATTTTATCATTATTTTGAATTGCAGAAAAAGCCAACGTTGCAGCAATCTCAGTTACAATATCTTTTTTAAATTGTTTCACAGTACCAAATTCAAGACTGCCAGAGACATCAATTAAAAGCATTACAGTCAACTCACGTTCTTCCTCAAAAACCTTTATATAAGGTTTATTAAAACGGGCTGTAACATTCCAATCAATATCTCTTATATCATCTCCATATTGATATTCCCTGACTTCAGAAAAAGCCATACCTCTTCCTTTAAAAGCAGAATGGTACTGCCCTGCAAAAATATTATTAGAAAGTCCTCTAGTCTTTATTTCAATCTTTCGAACTTTTTTTAACAAATCAACCGTTTCCATTAGTTATTATTTTGGTTGATACTAGAATTATTATTTAACATAAAATAAATAGTCTAAATTATGGAACCTCAACTTTATTCAGAATGCGACTTATTATTTCATCGGAATTTATGTTATTAGCTTCAGCCTCATACGTTAGCCCAATCCTATGTCTTAAAACATCATGAGCGACAGAACGAATATCTTCAGGGACAACATAACCTCTTCTCTTAATAAAAGCATATGCCCTTGAAGCTAACGCTAGGTTTATCGAAGCACGTGGAGAGCCACCAAACGATATTAACCCTTGAAGATCTTTCAAATCATATTTTTCAGGGAAACGCGTTGCGAATACAATATCAACAATATATTTCTCTATCTTTTCATCAATATAAACTTGACGCACTACTTTTCTAGCTTCAACAACTTCTTCAGATTTTAATATCGATTTTACTTCAATCTTTCTTTCATTAATATTTTGCCTAATAATCAATTTTTCTTCTTCTATTTTCGGATAGTCAATTATTACCTTAAGCATAAAACGATCGACTTGTGCTTCAGGTAATTGATAAGTTCCTTCCTGCTCTATAGGATTTTGGGTTGCCAAAACTAAAAATGGATTTGGCAATTTAAAAGTGTCATTACCAATAGTGACCTGCCTTTCTTGCATCGATTCCAAAAGAGCACTCTGTACTTTTGCAGGGGCACGGTTAATTTCATCAGCCAAAACGAAATTCGCAAACACAGGCCCTTTTTTCACTTGAAATGACTCATCTTTTTGACTATATACCATAGTTCCAATTACATCAGCCGGCAACAAATCCGGAGTAAATTGAATTCTACTATATTTAGCGTCTATCAATGAGGCTAGAGTCTTAATTGCCAATGTTTTTGCTAATCCAGGAACTCCTTCTAATAAGACATGTCCATCAGACAATAGCCCTATCAACAAAGATTCTACTAAATGTTTTTGTCCAACAATCACTTGATCCATGCCCATTGTCAAATTAGACACAAACAGACTTTGTTGTTCAATCCGATTGTTTAATTCACGGATATCTATCGATTCAGCCATATATTCTTTTCTTTTATGAATAAAAAATAACTCAATTATATTGCTTCAAAAGTACAGTATAAAATCAACCCCTAAAACTAATTTCTATTAAAAAAACATGTTAAACCTTTAAGCGTTAAAGGTTTCATCATCTCATTTTTCTGTCAGTTTCGGAATTTTAACAATTACACCATATGGAACATTATCAGGATCTGATATTATCGAGCGATTATGTTTAACAATATATGGCCACAAAGCTTTAGTACCATAAAATTTCAATGCTAATTTAGTTAGGGTTTCCCCTTCATTTAATTTATAATCCGTTAATGTACCCGAAATAGTATATTTATCCAGTTTATTGAATTCGGTTGCAGTTCCGTCTACAGTTTCTAAGGGGGGGGTATTTATTTTCATGATAGAATCGTCTTTATTATTCAAGACTATAGATTGCTTATTAGTAGGATCGAAATGAACTGTATCATTATGAATAGTTCCAGAATCAATAGGTATCTTAACTGAACCTGCGATCAATGTTGAATCAAGATCATTTTTGGAAAGTCTATTATTAGAATCTCCATTTAGGAAAATATATAAAACATAACTGAGGAATGCAATAGCAATAAATGTAACACTACAAATAAAAGCTCTCCTTGTTTTTACATTTACACTCAATCCACTTTCTTGTTTGGATTTGTATTTCTTACCATATTCCAAATCAGCCTTTTTAATTTCTTGAGCTATAATTTCTTCAACAGATAAAGTTTTAATATGCTCATGCTTCTCAGGGGCAACTGAATCTTTACCCAAATAAAAATCTGCCACCTCGGCATCAAAAGAATTTCCATCCTCTTGACTAAAAGAATCTTGTTTGCGGAATTCCTCTATTGGTTCATTACTAGGACACACAGTATCATCATCATGTAATGACACGACTTCCTCCGAAACATCAGCATTTTCAACATTATCAAACTGAATATTATCGTTTAATATGGCAGTTTCAAAATGTGCAAAAGGTTTATTTATGGAATTTTTTAATGAAACATCTGGAGTAAAAGATATTTTTGAATGCCCTTCAATAATAAATCGTTCCCCTGTATTAACGTTAATACTTTCACGACTATCAACGTCAATAAGCTTAAAAGTACCAAATCCCTTAATCTTAAGATATTTATCATTTTCCAGTGCGTACACTACTAAATCAAAAAACTCTTTTACGAATAATTCGACATTTTTCTTAGGAATATTATATTTATACGTCAACAAATCAATAAGATCTTGCATATTTAATTTTTCATTCATAGCATAGATTTTATTTAAACTTATCTTTTAAAAGGTTACTTGGCCTATAAGTTAATACAAGTTTAGGAGGAACAAGCATTCGTTGCTTATTAGTAGGATTTACAGATATACGTTCAGCCTTTTTTTTCACTTCAAAGGAACCAAATCCTTGAATTGAAATTTGATTATTATTCTGCAACTGCTCAGACATCTCATTTATGAGAAAAGAAACCAACTCAGAAGTCTCTTTCATAGTACAACCGAGTCTCTTTGACAATTCCGAAGTAAAATCTTTATTATTCAAGACTATAGATATTAAAATTTAAACGATAAAAATTTAACTTTTAATTATTGCATATAAATCAAAATCATCAGCATCAACTATAGTAGCATTATAAAAGTCACCAATAATTAGCTCTCCATTTTGTTTTAGTATTAAAACTTCCGGATCTACTTCAGGAGAATCAAATTCAGAACGTCCAATATAGTATTCACCCTCTACTCTGTCAATTACAACTTTAATGTTCTCTCCTATTTTCTTAGCACTTAACTCAGATGATATAACTTGTTGTATGTTCATTATTTCATTCAGTCGTTCTTGTTTAACTTCATATGGAATATCATCATCAAACTTAGTAGCAGCATAGGTACCTTCTTCTTCAGAATAAGCAAAAGCTCCCATTCGGTCAAAGCGTATATCTTTAACGAAAGTCTTCAGCTCTTCAAAAGCAATTTCATCTTCTCCAGGATACCCAACCATAAGAGTAGTTCTCAAATGAATACCAGGAACTTCTTTTCTAATTTTATGTATTAATTCATATGTTTCTTTTTTCGTTACATTTCGACGCATATTCAGAAGAACATTATCATTAATATGTTGCAATGCTATATCAAGATATTTACATACATTAGGATACTTCCTCATTACTGGCAGTAAATCTTCTGGAAAATGCGCAGGATAGGCATAATGCAATCTAATCCATTCTACTCCAGGTGTGTTTGCTATTTTTTCTATTAATTCAGCCAACATTTGTTTCTTATATATATCAACCCCATAATAAGTAAGTTCCTGAGCTATAATTTGGAATTCTTTAACCCCTTGAGACACTAAGTAACGCACCTCATCTAAAACATCATTTATAGGCTTTGATATATGCTTACCAGTAATTATCGGAATTGCACAATAAGAGCAAGCTCTATCACACCCTTCAGAGATTTTCAAATAAGCATAGTGTTTAGGAGTAGTTAAAGTTCTCTCTATCTCAGACTCTGGATTATAAGCCTTCCCTAAATCTTTTAATAATTCTTTCCAATTGAACTTGCCATAGAATTTATTCACTTGAGGTATTTCTGTCGATAATTCATTTAAATACCTTTCAGAAAGACATCCCATTACAAATAATTTCTTTAATCTACCCTCTTCTTTAGCTTGAGCAAATTCAAGTATCATATTTATAGACTCCTCCTTAGCATCACCAATAAAACCACAGGTGTTAATTACAGCAATTTCACCTTTAGGGTTTGTTGAATCATGAGTTACCTCATATCCTACCCCTTTTAACTGACGAATTAAATGCTCCGAATCTACTAGATTTTTTGAGCAACCTAAGGTTATTATATCAATCGTTTTTCTTTTCATTGCTATCACCAAATAATGAATCTACATATTCTTTACGGTTAAATAACTGTAAATCCTCAACGCCTTCACCAAGACCTATATATTTCACTGGAATTTTAAATTGATCCGATATTCCAATTACAACTCCACCTTTAGCCGTTCCATCAAGCTTTGTTATTGCCAACGATGTCACTTCTGTCGCTAAGGTAAATTGTTTTGCCTGTTCAAATGCATTTTGCCCAGTTGAACCATCAAGAACTAACAAAACTTCGTGAGGAGCATCTTCTAAGACTTTTTTCATGACATTCTTAATCTTTGTTAGCTCATTCATGAGCCCTACTTTATTATGCAAACGTCCTGCAGTATCTATAATAACAACATCAGCATTATTAGCTATTGCAGAACTTATTGCATCATAAGCAACCGAAGCTGGATCTGCACCCATTTTTTGTTTAATAACAGGGACTCCAACCCGCTCCCCCCAAATAACCAATTGTTCAACAGCAGCAGCGCGAAACGTATCAGCAGCTCCGAGATATACGGATTTTCCTCTTTGTTTAAATTGGTATGCGAGTTTCCCTATGGTGGTCGTTTTACCTACACCATTCACTCCAACAACCATAATCACGTAAGGCCTAATTTTAGAAGATATATCAAAACTATCTGTATCAACAGAATTATTCTCCATTAATAGACTCGCAATTTCTTCACGCAGTATCGTATTTAATTCCTGAACATTTAAATATTTATCACTGGCTGCTCTTTTTTCAATACGAGCTATGATATTTAAAGTTGTTTCTACCCCTACATCAGAAGTTATTAGGATCTCCTCTAAATCATCTAATACCTGATCGTCAACTTTAGACTTCCCTGCAATAGCTCGAGTTATTTTCCCAAAAACACTTTCTTTTGTTTTAGACAATCCTCTGTCTAACGTCTCTTTCTTCTCTTTTGAGAAAAAATTAAATAATCCCATAATACAACATTATTTGCAAATTACCATTATGATACAAAGATATAATAACTAACGGTAAGTCAAAAATGAAAAATGAAAAATAATCAAGGATAGTGAATATACATATAAAAAAATTCCCCGCAAGAATGCAGGGAATTTTTTTATAGCAACTAGTAGCTACTAGATACTACTATTTCTTAAAAAAGTCTTGTACTTTTTCGTTTGGCACCATTTGCTCATCAAACATATAAGCACCAGTTTTAGGCGATTTTACCATCTTGATAACTTTTGTATAAGAGCGCCCTTCTTTTGTTCCTTCGTGCAAACTTGCAACTGTCTTTTTTGCCATGGATTATACTTATTTAATTTCTTTATGTACTGTTACTCTTTTCAAGATTGGGTTGTATTTTTTCAACTCAAGTCTTTCCGTAGTATTCTTTCTGTTTTTTGTGGTAATATAACGAGATGTACCCGGCATACCACTTTCTTTATGTTCAGTGCATTCTAAAATAACCTGAACTCTGTTACCTTTTGCTTTCTTTGCCATAAGTTTCCTTCTCCTCTTTAATTAGCCAATTACTTTAATGCTCTTCCAATCACAATAACCTTTAGTAACCGCATCGTTTAAGGCTGCATCAAGCCCCTTCTTATTAATTAAGCGTAAACCAGCAGCACTTAAGCTCAAACTAATCCAGCAATCCTGTTCTACATAATAGAACTTTTTATTAAACAAGTTCACATCAAAAGTTCTTTTGGTTCTCTTCTTTGAATGTGATACATTGTTGCCAATCATGGCTTTCTTTCCTGTAATTTGACAAATCTTCGACATTTCTATCTTGTTTTTATAGTTTTTATCTATATTTATTTCAAACAGAGCGCAAAGTAAGCACTTTTATGAATACAAAACAAGTATTTTACTAAATAAATAAGCTCAACTTACTAATATTTATCCACTAACACTTCTTTTAATATTCGCAGTGCATTACCGCAAGCTTTTATTATATTAATCTCCCTACCATCATCTCCCTGTTGCTTATATGTAATAATTTTCGTTTTATAAACAACAGCGATCCAAACAGTTCCAACGGGTTTATCAACAGTCCCCCCTAAAGGTCCAGCAATGCCGGAAGTAGCGATTGAACAATCACTCTTCAATAACCTCTGCACTCCTTTAGCCATCTCAACAACAACAGATTCACTGACAGCCCCATCCTCAACTAATAATCTAGCATCTACACCCAACAAGTTCGTTTTCACTTCGTTCGCATATGCAATAACTCCCCCTTTATAAAAAGTTGAGCTTCCAGAAAAATAAGTAAACAGTGAAGCCAGATTACCACCAGTACAACTTTCCGCCGTTGAGATTGTAACACCAGTATTAATCAAAATATCATAAATGTCTTCTTTTAATAAAGACATAACAGACTTCCGGTTTAATTCATCCATCTTTGTTTTTTTATAAAATCACAAAACAACTCTGGAATATGCCGGCAGTGAAATGGAGCAAAAATCATTATCCAAATATTTAAAATAACCAGTAATTGCGATCATCGCAGCATTATCAGTTGTATAACTAAACTTTGGGATATAAATATTCCATCCATATTTTTGAGCATGTTCCCTAAATGAGTTTCGTAGTCCATTATTGGCAGAAACACCGCCAGCTACAGCAATCTCTTTTATAGTATGCTTTTTTGCCGCTTTCCTTAGCTTATCCATCAAAATATCTACCACAGTAGCCTCCAACGAGGCCGCTAAATCATTTTTATTATTCTCTATAAAATTAGGATCATCTTTTATCCAATTACGCAAAGAATATAAGAAAGAAGTTTTGAGACCACTAAAGCTATAATCAAAGTCAGGTATATTTGGTTTATTAAATTTAAAAGCTTTTGGATTTCCATTCCTGGCAAGCCTATCTATTATTGGTCCCCCAGGATATCCAAGTCCCATGACTTTAGAACATTTATCAATCGCTTCACCAGCAGCATCATCTATTGTTTGCCCTAGCACAGTCATATCACTGTAAGATTCCACCAATATAATTTGAGAATTACCACCTGAAACCAATAAACATAGAAAAGGAAATTTCGGTTGTTGCAATATTTCGTCTGGCTCTTTCAAAAAATGTGCTAATACATGACCTGTTAAATGATTAACGTCTATTAGTGGTATATTTAACGATCTTGCAAATCCTTTGGCGAAGGAAACTCCAACTAGTAAAGAGCCCATTAATCCAGGCCCTCGAGTAAATGCAACGGCACTTATCATCTCTTTAGTAACATTTGCCCTCTTCATCGCTTCGTGCACCACCGGTACAATGTTTTGCTGATGCGCTCTAGATGCTAATTCAGGAACAACACCTCCATACGATTCATGAACAGATTGGTTAGCAACAACATTTGATATTAAAACCCCATCCTTTATAATTGCAGCTGAAGTGTCATCACACGATGATTCTATACCTAATATAATTACTGACATACCTTTTTTTTAAGTTTGATGCTACAAAAGTAATCATAAAACTAAGATTGATACCATTATATTTTATATTTTTGTTCCCAAATATAAATCTTCAGCTTATCAAAACATTAAAAAAACTAATTCAATGGCTCCTAGGCGTTATCTTAGGAATGTACATAGGAGTTATTATCTTGCTAAACATCCCTTTTGTTCAGCAAAAGACTGCAGCATACGTAAGTCATGAATTATCCATACTCCTTAACACATCTGTCAGTGTTGAAAAAATTAATTTGGGGCTATTAAACCGCATAGTAGTTGATAACATAACATTAAAAGATCAGTCAGCCACTGATCTACTAAAAGTAACTAGACTTTCTGCTAAATTTGAGATTCTGCCTCTATTGAATGGGAAAATATCAATAAATAGTATACAGTTATTTGGCTTTAATATATCATTAAATAAAGCAAACAGAAATTCAAAAGCTAACTATCAATTTATAATTGATGCATTGACCCCCACAAATAAGACATCTAAAAAAAACAACAATTTGGATTTAAGAATTAACTCAATTCTTATCCGAAGAGGAAAGCTTTCATACGACATACTTAGTGAAAATACAACTCCGGGCAAGTTTAATCCTAGCCATATAAAACTACATAACATTATTGCCAATATTTCATTAAAATCACTTCATAATGACTCTATTAATGCTTCAATTAAAAGGTTAAGTTTAGATGAGCAATCAGGTTTATCATTACACAAATTAACTTTGAAGGTTCTTGCCAACGACAAGAATATGACAGTTAAAAATTTTAAATTGGAATTAGCAAACACGCAAATAAAAACAAATCAGATAGAAATGAGCTATAACTCATTTGAAGACTTTAATGACTTTGGCAATAAGGTTAATTTCGCACTTTCAATCCTCCCTTCAAGAATTACTTTTAAAGACATATCTCCGATAGTACCATCTTTAGCTCATTTCAAAGAAAGTATTGAATTAGAAATGAAACTAAAAGGTACTATAAATCAATTAGACATCCCTTTTTTGTCAATTAAAGGGAGCGAACATTTAAAGTTGAAAAGTTCACTCTCTTTTCAATATTTATTAGACCCCGAAAACACATATCTTTATGGAAAATTGGATAATTTATTCATAGATTCTAAAGGGTTTGATTTCATTACCCGAAATATGAGTGATACATATTTAGGAATAAAACCAATCCTTAACCGCCTTGGGAATATTTATTTTAGTGGTGAAGTTTCCGGATATTATAGTGATCTGGTAACCTACGGATTATTCAAAACAGACCTAGGCTCATTCAAAACCGATTTAAAGTTAAGTGGCAACAAAGAAACCCATGCTTTATCATATTCCGGAGAAATAAAGACAATCGATTTTAGTCTTGGAAAATTAATAAACAACTCCTTAATAGGACAAACATCCTTGAATTTTATTGTTAATGGGTATCATCCCAAAATGCAATACCCAACAATTAATATAAAAGGATTAATATTAAAAATAGAATACAAACAATACAAATATGAGAATATTGACCTAGATGGTGAATACAAAGCAGGAGGATATAATGGTAAAATAGCTTTAAATGACCCCAATGGCAATGTTTTATTAAAAGGAGAATTTAACCCCTATAATAAAATTCCTAATTTTAACTTTACAGCTCTGATAAGTAAGATCAAGCCCCACAATTTAAATTTATCATCCAAATATTCAGGAACAGAATTTTCATTAAATATCAATGCAAATTTCCACGGTAAATCAATAAATGATCTTTCAGGAGAAGTTAGCGTCGATAGCTTTATTTGTAAATCAGCAACAAGAGATTTCTATATACCAGAAATTAAAATAAGTGCCTCAAATGAAGATAAAAATAAAAAAATAGAAATTAATTCATCTTTCATAAAGGGAACTATTTTAGGACAATATTCGTATGAGACAATCGGCAATAGCATTACTAATATTTTAAAAAAACATTTATCTTCTCTAGCTTCTTCAACTACAAATTCGCAAGAAAAAAAATCGGATAATAATTTCAACTTTGACATTCATGTTTACAACACTGATATATTGCCTATCCTTCTTGACATACCATTAAATATTAATTCACATTCCACTATAAAAGGTTATGTAGATGATAAAATGAGTCGCACAAGAATAGAGGCCTATTTTCCTAAGCTTAAATATGATAATTTCAACATAGAATCAGGAGTCTTAATCTGCGACAATCAAGGAGATCAAATAAATGCGCAAATACGGTTTACAAACATTAGAGATAATAAGAATGTAATCAATTTTTCATTGGATTCTAAAGCTAAAAACGACACGTTGTACACGACATTGAATTGGGGTAATAATTCAAAAAACACTTATGGTGGAAAGTTATCAGCGGTAACAAAATTTACAAGAAAGATAAATGAAGCATCGCAGAAATCCAACATTGCTACCCAAATAGAAATAAAAGCAACAGATGTTATTTTAAATGATACTCTATGGAAAATACATCCATCAATTATTAAATTAGAATCACAAAAAATAGAAATTAACAATTTTTATTTTAGTCATAAAGACCAATATATTCATATAAATGGAAGTGCATCAAAAAATGAGTCCGATACTCTAAAAATGCAGTTAAGAGATATAAATATTGACTATGTTTTCGACGTAGTTAATCTTCAAGGACTTGATTTTAAAGGCAAAGCCTCTGGAAATGCCTATATAACGAAAACTATGAAAACTCCCACTATGAGAGCTAATCTTTCAGTGAAACAATTTAGGTTCAATAATGGAATAATAGGCGATATGAATATCACGGGCAACTGGGATGAAAAAAATGAAGGTATTCTTTTAGATGCCAAAATACAAGAACCAAATACATCAAAAACAACAGTTAGTGGATACATTTATCCATTAAAGCCTAAAAGTGGCTTGGATTTATATATAAACGCACAAAATACAAATTTAAAGTTTATGGAGCATTATGTACAGTCCATAATATCCGATATTAAGGGGAAAGGGAGTGGAAATATCCATTTATTCGGTACATTCAAAGCTTTAAATATTGAAGGAAAGGTAAAACCTGATGCAACATTAAAGATTAATCTTTTAAACACCTATTTTGCTGTAAAAGATAGTATTGAGATGAAAGCTGATCAGTTTTCATTTAATAATATACCAATTTCTGATCTTGAAGGGCATAATGGCTCTCTTAACGGCACAATCAAGCATCAAAACTTTAAAAACATGCATTACAACCTAGAATTTAAAGCGAATAATCTCTTAGTAATGAACACAAAAGAGAATAACGGTGCACCATTCTATGGTACTATATATGCAACCGGCAACGCATTATTAAATGGAAACCCTGAAGGGCTAAATATAGATGCAGCTCTCGTTACGAACAAAAACAGCCATTTTGTTTATATTGCTGGCGGTATTGCATCTGCCACAAATAATCAATTTATAAAATTTATAGATAAGACTCCCAAAAGGAGTGTAGATATTGTAGATGAAACAATAGAAAATCCTACAGACAAATCATCTACAGATACCTCGACAGATGTTAGGCTAAACATTTCTGTTGATGCAACCCCCGATGCTACCATGAAAATAGTAATGGATCCAATAGCCGGTGATTATATCAGTGGAAAAGGATTTGGTAATATAAGAACAGAGTATTACAACAAAGGCGATATAAAAATGTTTGGTAATTATCAGATAAACCAAGGCGTCTATAAATTTAGTCTGCAGGAGATTATTCGTAAAGATTTTACCATTCAAAATGGGAGTGAAATATCATTTAATGGTAATCCATTAGATGCCAACTTAAACATCCAGGCCATTTACACTGTCAACTCTGCTTCATTAAATGATCTTCTTCCTGACGCTTCGCAAATAGTACAACAACCCAATGTGAAAGTTAACTGTAATATGTTCCTAAGTGGAGCTCTCATCAAACCAACAATAAAGATGGAAATAAAACTTCCTAATGAAAATGATGAAGTGCAAACTTTAGTGAGGAATTACATCAATTCCGATGAACAAACAAATATGCAAATTCTATATTTGTTAAGCATTGGAAAATTTTACACCGCTGAGAATGTCAACAGTGCGCAGAGCTCAAACGTTATGCCATCAGTTTTAGCTTCAACTTTATCTGGACAACTCAACAACATGCTATCACAAATACTCAATTATAGTAATTGGAATATAGGAACTAATTTAAGTACTGGAGACAAAGGATGGACTGATTTAGAAGTTGAAGGGCTTTTATCCGGTCAACTATTAAATAACAGGTTACTTATTAACGGTAATTTTGGATACAGAGATAATCCCATGGCTAACACTAATTTCATAGGAGATTTTCAAGCCGAATGGCTACTTACCCGTAGTGGTGATATTAGGTTAAAAGCATATAATGAGACCAACGATAAATATTACACGCGAACAAATCTTACCACTCAAGGGTTTGGTATTATGTATAAGAAAGATTTTAATAAGTGGAATGAATTGTTTTTCTGGCAAAATTGGATTAAAAAAGGTAAATCAAAAAACAAGCAACAATGAGAACATTAGATTATGGTGTAATAGGAAACTGCCGTTCTGCTGGGTTAGTTTCAAAATTCGGAAGAATAGACTGGTTATGTTTTCCTGATTTTGATTCGCCATCTATTTTTGCACGCCTACTCGATGAAGACAAAGGAGGATACATGAACATTATTGCTTCATCGGACAGTTACAATATAACGCAATCGTATATTGATCAGACCAATATTCTTTCTACAAAGTTCATTAGTCAAGATGCGTCATTTGAGATACTCGATTTTATGCCGAGATATAAAACAGGAATTAACACTCACTATATTCCACCCGAATTGTATAGACTAATACGCATAATTCATGGAAAACCCAAAATAAGGATTGAATATGTTCCTGCAATGAACTACGCAGCAGATATTACTATTAACCAAAAGATAAACGATGAATTTATAAGAACAAGCTCTTCAAATAATCATAAAGACACAGTTTATTTGTATTCAAATCTTAATCTGCAATATATTTTAGATCACTCAGAAATAGAATTAACAGAAGATTCTTTCTTACTTTTATCGTATTACCAAAAATTAATCCACATAGATATTGACCGAGTTAATCTAGAATATCAACGCACTAAAGTATATTGGTTAAATTGGAGCAACAGATCTAAGAAATTTTTCACATACAATAAAGAAATAACACGAAGTATGCTAGTTCTGAAACTAATGTCATACCATAGAACAGGTGCTGTTTTAGCGGCATTAACAACTAGTTTACCAGAATCAATCGGCGAAACACGAAATTGGGATTATCGATTTTGTTGGGTACGAGATGCTTCAATGTCTATCAGAACATTATTGCAGCTCAACCATTCGGGTGCTGCACAAAGATTTATTACATTTATTAAAAACATTCTAAAATCAAAAAATGATAGCCTCCAAATAATGTATGGAATTAGAGGTGAACGTGAGCTAACAGAAACCATTTTAAATCATTTATCTGGATTTGAAGATTCCAAACCTGTTAGAATTGGCAATCAGGCATATATTCAAAAACAAAATGATTCATTAGGTTATTTAATGGATGTAATTCATCAATATTTCTATAATTTTCCAGGCTCACTAGATGAGGTTGAAGAAATGTTTGAGGTGGTCAAAATTATTGCTAAAGATGTGACAGACAACTGGCGCAAGCCGGATAAAGGTATTTGGGAGATAAGAAATACTGATCATCATTTTGTTTTCTCAAAAGTGATGTGTTGGGTAGCCCTTGACAGAGCTATAAAAATAGCTCAATTACTTAATAGGGACCATTTCGTAGAAGTGTGGGGCAAAGAAGCTTTCTTAATTAAAGAAGATGTTTTTGCCAATGGATGGAAAGAAGAGTTACAAAGTTTCTCACAAGCATACGACAATACGTATTTGGATTCATCATTATTACTGATGGAGACTTACGGATTTATTGAACCCTCAAATGAGAAATATAGAAAAACAGTTAAAGCAATAAAAAACAAACTATTTCATTATGGCCTCATGTACCGTTACAAAAATGAAGATGATTTTGGGAGCCCAACCTCTGCATTTACTATTTGCACATTTTGGTTAGTAAGAGCTCTATTTGTAACTGGTGAAGAAGAAGAGGCGCGCAAAATATTTAATCAACTCTGTTCTTACACGAATCATGTTGGCTTAATGAGCGAAGATCTTGATTTTATTTCCAAGCAACAATTAGGTAATTTTCCACAAGCTTATTCTCATCTAGCCATGATTGATATAGCCATTTTACTTTCAAAAGAAAAAAAGACATCACATTTTATCCGACCTTAATCAGACAAAAATAGATTTAATAGAGGTAAGACTTCATGCTGGTTCTTTAGATAAAATCGTGCAGCATCTGACATCTCACCGACTTTAATCGTATAGGAATCTTTAGGCATTTCTCTAAACATATCCTCGTCAGTAGTGTCATCACCTATTGCGAGCATAAAATCAAAGTCTTCTTTTAGTAATAATTGCTTAGCCACATATCCTTTATCACACCCTACTGGTTTTATTTCTATAATTTTATTACCTTTCATAATATGCAATCCTTCCCTCGCACATTTATCTCCCAACATATTAAAAAGTTGCTGTTCACGCAAAGCTGCAACCCAAGGATCAACATTTCTAAAATGCCAAACCAGAGCCGTTTTTTTCTCTTCTAAAAATGATCCAGGTGTTTTATCTGTTACTTTGAGTATTATGTCAACAATTTCCCTACTCCAACTTCTATCTTCTAAATTCTTTCTCCAAACACCATTATCACGCACAAAAGCTCCATGCTCTGCAGCTAAAATTATGGGATATTCACCAAACCACCCAGAAAGAGTATCTTGATCACGTCCGCTAGAAATAGCTATGCAATTTCTTTTGTCAGCAAGTAAACTTTTTATTATTTGAGTTAATTGAAGCGATGGCGCTGCTTCTTCCGGGTTATTGTAAAAAGGAGATAGTGTTCCATCATAATCTAATATAATCAATCTTTTATGTGATCTTTTATATTCGGAGACTATTATTTGTTTATTAACATCTGTAATTAATTTAGTTTTATTTTTTTCATTCTGTTTTTTTAGACTCAATAGTTCATCAATATAGTCTGTAGCCCATTTTTGAACAGTTTGTGATGAAACAATTTTCTGCATTCGCTTCATTCGTTTTAATTGTTCATCAGCAGGCATTTCCAAGGCTTTTAAAATAGCATCTTTCATGCCATCAACATCATTGGGATTGACAATAATTGCATCTCTTAATTCTTGAGCGGCACCTGCCATTTCACTTAAAATTAGTATCCCGAGATTCTTCCTCTTTACAGCTATATATTCTTTAGCAACAAGATTCATACCATCTCTCAAAGGAGAAACCAACGCAATATCAGCTACATTATAAAAAGCAATTAGTCGTTCAAACGAAAAGCTATGATAAAAATAATGAATAGGGGTCCAATTAAGATTTGAGTATTTGCCATTTATCATTCCGATTTTCTCATTAATCTTCATTTTAAGATCGGCATAAGCTCCAACTTTATCTCTTGATGGAACAACAATCATTACTAATGATACTTTTTCATGGTATTCAGGATGCTCAGCCAAGAAACGATTAAAGGCTTTAAGCCGATGCAAAATGCCTTTACTGTAGTCTAATCTATCAACTGAAATGATTATCTTGCGTTCACCAAACTTCATTTTCCATTCGGATGACAACTTTTGAGGTGCCACTTTTAGTGGAGCAGCGCTGTACTTTTCATAATTTATGCCCATAGGAAAAGCATCCACATGAACGATCCTATTATTGTACCTGGTTTCATCCAACATAAACTTAGTATCCATAACTCTCTCAGCCGTACTCATAAAATGACGCATATAATCAGCAGTATGAAAGCCTATTAAATCGGCACCAAGTAAACCATCTAAAATTTCCTTTCTTTCCGGTAAAATCCTAAATAATTCATAAGAGGGGAAAGGTATATGATGAAAATAGCCGATGCTAACATCTTTATTTCCATCGCGGATCAGTGCCGGTAAGAGCATTAACTGATAATCTTGTATCCACACGATATCGCCATTTTCAATGTGCATATCCGCAACTTGTGCAAAAAGACTATTAACCTCTTTGTATGCCTCCCATGAAGCTATTCCATATTTTATATGTGTATAAAAATAGTGGCACAAAGGCCATATTACACTATTGCTGTAATTATGATAAAATTCCTCTATCTGCTCAGCAGATAAAAAAACGGGATGATAATTAAATTTTTTCAGATGGGATCTAATTTCCGTCATTTCTTTATCATCTTTGGTAAATATACCAGGCCAACCAACCCAATGTTTTTCTATTGAGGTATCCAACGACGCTAATCCAGTTGCCAATCCTCCCTCGCTAGGAATAAAAATAACTTTGCCATTTTTCTTAAAAGCTTTTATTGGCAGTCTATTCGATATGATAATTAATTTCATATTATTTAAATTTAATAAAGTAGATAATGATAAATTCAACTTTCAAATGAAAATGAATCCATCAAGTTAAGTCACATCAAAGAAGAAGTAATATGCAGAATTTGGCATATTTGCAATTCAGAACGCATATGTGAAATACAAATATACATTTATTCCGCTTAAAATTAAAATATAAAACTTGTTTTTTTATATCTGTATGAATCCTCATAAAGATTAGCCATCATTTTTATTAAAAATAAATACAATACTTAACATGCTGATTATCAACACAAAACAAATCACTGAAAAATAAAATGCGAAAAACTTATGTTTTTTACACCAATATATTTGCAAATATAAAAAATATGCCTACCTTTGCACTCGCTTTAAAGATGGTAACACACTAAAGTTTTCGGGGTGTAGCGCAGTCCGGTTAGCGCACCTGCTTTGGGAGCAGGGGGTCGTGGGTTCGAATCCCGCTACCCCGACAAAAAGGTATCAGTTTTGATACCTTTTTTTGTTTTTGAACCATTCGGAAATCCATTTGTTCTTATAATTATTTTATAATAACATTCATAGCAGATGAGAACAATAATCTATATTTTACTTTTTCTCGTAGCACCTCTAGGAGGTAGTATATATGCTCAGCAAGCCACTTTGTATGATTTTACAGTTACTACCATTGATGGCGAAGTATTCCCTTTGAGCCAGCTAAAAGGGAAAAAGGTGTTAATAGTCAATTTAGCTTCAAAATGCGGCCTTACTCCCCAATATTTTGAGCTGCAGCAACTTTATAAAAAATATGGAGGAGATAAATTCACAATAGTAGGATTCCCTGCTAACAATTTTAATGGGCAAGAACCCGGTAGTAATGCCGAAATCAAATCTTTCTGCGTACTAAACTACGATGTTGAATTTCCACTTATGGCTAAAATATCAGTTAAAGGAAGCGACATCTCTCCCGTTTATGAGTGGTTAACTCAAAAATCTAAAAACGGAAAAGAAGACGCACCTGTACAGTGGAATTTCCAAAAGTTTATGATTGATGAAAATGGTAAATGGATAGGAATGATTCCACCTAAAGAAAGTCCGATGTGCCCAGAAATTATCAACTGGATTGAAAACAAAAAGTTATAAATGATAGCCTTTTGAGTTCATTTCATATGCTTGAAACAATGCATATTTATCTTTTTCAAAAGGATAATCCCAGCAACCCATTTGATGGTATAATTCACCACCGAATCCTATTTTAAACTGATATAGTCCATGCATAGGATGTGATGGATTTGAATTAGGCGGTATGCCAAACATATCATATTCTGTGCAACCATAAGTTTTTGCAATTCGGATGGCCTCCCATTGCAAAGCATAAGTAGACATTGAATTGCGATGGGCTGAAGAAGAAGCTCCATAGAGATATGTAGCACGATGGTCTGTAATAACTAAAAACATGGCAGATACAGGTTCTCCGTTTAATTCAGCAAGTAGCAATTTGACTATAGCCGGAGACGATGTATTTTCGGCCTTTGAAGCTAAAACCGTCTGAAAATAGTCTATATCATTCAGAAAAATATTATTTCTATAAGCCGTATCCCGGTATAAGTTGTACCAAACGTGCAATTTATCCATTCCAACCTCTTTAACTACTACCCCTTTACGTAAAGCCAGATTTATATTGTAACGAGTCTTAGCTTTCATCTTACTTAAAATAGTATTTACATCTGGCTGTATATCAATAAATATTGTATTGACTGGTAATATGTCAGTATTTGCCTTTTTAAAATTCCAATTTATAGTATTGTAATTGAAATGAAATTCCTGATAATTAGGTTGAGGGGGCCCCATCCATTTGCCTTCATCATCACAAAAATCATCCTTTCCCCAATGAGATTGCCAATTCAAATCATATCGTAAAGCAATACAATTGCTTGGAAGATAAGATCTGACAATCTCCGACAGTTCCTCTAAAAAGCGACCCTGATTTTCCTCAGAAGGTTCTATCTCAGGTCCATAGGGAACGTACGCTATTGTTGATTCTTTACTTAACTGTTGTATTAAAACTAAAAAATCAGATACAGTATAACTCCTTCCTCCCGTATTTGTATATAAGTCAGAGTTTCTAATCTTAAATTCAAATGCTTTTGATTTTACTCCTAAATTACTTTTCACTTCTGACCAAAAGGCCGTTTGATGTAAAATGGGTGTTTGATAAACTTCGCTAATTTCTTTTTTAAGGACCTCAATATTCATTATTAAATTATTTTTTCACAAAGATAGCCCCACTAATTGATAAATCCAATTTTAATTATTTAATTAGCAACTTTAACAAAAGCAAAAACTTTTTCGATATAACAACTGTTATAAAAATAATAAATATTAAAAAGAAGATAATATGATTTACAATTTTTTATTCCCGTCAAAACCGGATGATACAAAAACATCTTTGTTTTTGCTTGGCATGAGAGTCGTTTTTGGTACATTAATGATGCTACACGGATTACAAAAATGGAATGCGTTTGAACAAATGTCATCTGGTTTTCCAGATCCTATCGGATTAGGGAGCAGTACCTCGTTAATATTAGCTATTTTCGGAGAGCTAATTTGTTCTTTAGCTTTTATTCTAGGCTTTCTGTACAGATTATCTCTTATTCCTATGATTGTAACTATGGTAGTCGCATTTTTTATAGTACATGGAGCAGATCCTTTTGTAGTTAAAGAACTAGCGTTCATTTATTTGATAGTATTTCTTTTGATGTACTTTATTGGCCCTGGAAAGTATTCACTTGATAGCATTCTGAAGAAACTTATTAAACATAAAAGATAGATTTTATTTTATACAAATCGTTGCAAAATAAATAAAATGATATATATTTGTATTCACAATTTATTTTATTAATTAAAACATATTAAGTAATGAAAAAGACCAAATTATCTATCGGTGCATTATTAATCAGTGGCACATTATTATTTAGTTCTTGTATCGGTTCATTTGCCTTATGGCATAAAGTTCTTGACTGGAATCAGGGACTTGGCAACAAATTTGTAAATGAACTCGTGTTTCTTGCTTGTAACATTGTACCTATTTACCCTATTGCGGGTTTAATAGACGTTGTAGTTCTCAACTCTATTGAGTTTTGGACCGGTTCTAATCCTGCAAGCGCCAATGTAGGAGAAGTCAAAAAGGTAAAAGGTGAGAATGGAGATTACTTGGTGAAAACTTTAGAAGATGGTTACACCATCAGTAAAGAAGATCAATCAATGAATCTCAAATACAATGAAGAAAATAACACATGGAACGTAGAATACAACGGAGAGTCTACTAAGTTATTAAAAATGAATAACGATGGTACTGCCGATTTATTTCTACCGAATGGAAATACAATGAATGTAACTCTTGATGCACAAGGTATGATGGCAGCACGCCAAGTTGTAATGAACAGCTCGTTCTTTGCAGCTCGATAAATTGATATAGTATTATACACAAGCCCTTTTGTTGTGCTGTTGTTCAACAAAAGGGCTTTGTTTTTCCATAACCCTCTCTGACAAAGAATCTATTTAGAAAGGGTACCCCACTGCCAAATGGAACGTAAAGTCCCGCTTAAAATTAGGATTAAGAATCGGATATCTTTGCTTACCACTGCTATAAGCCGGATTGAGAGCTTTCATACCTCCATCTATTCTAAATACTAAATAATCAAGGTCAATTCTTATTCCTAAACCGTACGCAAAAGCTATTTGTTTATAAAACTTCGAAATATCAAATTGACCGCCTGGTTGGTTTTCATACTCCTTAATAGTCCAAATATTACCTGCATCAACAAACAAAGCCCCCTGCAAAAGCCAAAAAAGTTTGCTTCTATACTCTATACTGGCATCAAACTTAATGTCGCCCGACTGATTTAAGTAGTTTCCATCACCAGGAAATGAGCCAGGACCTAGTTCCCGAACCGACCATCCGCGTACACTATTAGCTCCGCCTGAAAAATACTGCTTAATATAGGGAATGCTTTTTGAATTTCCATAAGGGACAGCAATACCAACTCCAACGTGATAAGCAATAGCATTTTTATCGTCAATAACAATATTCCTAGAGAAGTCAAAATCGCCCTTAACATATTGGGCATAAGGGATACTTAACAAGGAATATTCACCATCAGAGTTTTTTGACTGTTTTGTAAGATTTGAAATTGCATACATTACATTACCCGCCGACTCTAAACCAGCTCGAATTGAGAAGGAGTTACTTTTAATCGTGTTATTCGCCATCCTCTCCCCTGCACTATTGTAATTGAACATATAACCCATGCGCACAATCAATCTGTCTTTGTAATTGTATTCAAAAATATAACTTTGATTATTCTCTTCATACTTCTGCTTAAAAGTATCTGAGACCCATGGAAAATATAGAAAACTAACATCCAACAAATCAAATCTGTGCTGAGATTTACGAGAATTGGACCATTTATAACTCCAAGAGGCAGATGCTACTTTTCTTGAGAACTCAGGCCTTTGTTGAGAATTATATTGCAAACCGAACTCAGTAGTTGCTCTTATGCGATTTTTAAAGTCTGTAGCCAGAAAAGGGAATAAAAAACTCGGGAAGTTAATACTTGACTCTACTCCATATTCTGTATAATTATCATTGCTATAACCCTGCTGTAAACCCGAAATAGCTTCATAAGCCCCTCTCAGTTTAACCATGAATGTTTCAGAACCATGAAACAGATTTCTATGTTGAAAGGAAACAGATGCAGCAGCCCCCAAGTCGCCCGCCGAGTTCGTTCCTTCTACCTCAAAAGCCACAGACTGATGCCTACCCTTCGTTAATAACACATAACAATTTAGTAAATTAGTATCAGCTACCTGAGTATCAAAAAAACGAACATTTGTATATTTCAGTGCAGAAAGTCGTCCGAAGTTATTATATGTACGCTGTACATTTTTTTCATTATAAAGCTCACCCGGACGAATTTGCAAATTATCTACCAAAACTTTGGGACGCAGATAAAGATTATCCTTATAATAGATCGGATAATTTTTATAATGAATGGAGTCATTGATTTCAATGCTGCTCAGTGCCGATGACTGAAGAACATCATAATCTGTTATAAAGCTAACCTTTCCTATTTTGTATTGCTTGTGGTCTGATGGTTCATTGTCAGTATATGCTTTAAACTGAAGCAAATGCAATGTTAAATCAACCAGATACGTACTCCTCACGGTATCCGCGCTGTAAGAGATAAAATCTTTATTAAACCGGTAGTATCCATTTTGCTGAAGGAATGACGTAATTCGCTGACGTTCATTATCGAGTTTATTGACGTTGAGCAACATTCCCGGACGTAAAAGAGAATTGGCCGAGTCATTTTGCAAATATTCTGCTATTTTTTTGTCCTTAACATCCAATTTCACGCTACGAACAATGTAGGGTTTGCCCGATGCAACCCGATATGTCACTTCTATCTTTTTCTTCTTAATTTTTTTATCCGTATAGACCTCCGCTCCCATGTATCCCATGTTTTGCACCGCTTTTTTGAGTTCTTCCTGCGAGCGTTGCGTATCATATTCACTGTACACAACCGGAGCGTCACCAATCCTTCTTAACATCCGATTGTACCATTTGGTAGAGTCTCTTCCGGAAAGATTGTAAATATACAGCTGCGTTTTTATTACACTAAACCATCTATTGTTAGGTTTTTGTCTTATATAAGTAGACAAGTCAGTTGATTTAGTATCATTATTATCGGCCTGAACTGCTACTTTATCTAATAAAAAAGCACCTTCGGGCACATATTTCGTACCAGAGCAGGCAACCATTGTCATGGCAAAAAGGGAATATATAATATAACGAAAGCCTTTATTCATGCGTTAGGAAAGATCAATTATTTAATGATTCACAAATATAAGTCATATTTTCTTCACGCTAAAAGAAAAAGAGAGTGAAGTATGGACGGTTATTAAAAATATCTTCCTAGATTTGCAAAAAAAATATAAACAGAATCTAAAGAAATGTCTATTAGTAAAAATAAAATAAAGTATATTCATTCGCTGGAATTAAAGAAAAACAGAAAAGAAGAAGGCGTTTTCTTAGCAGAAGGTCCCAAATTAACCGAAGAATTATTAGGGCAGTTTCATTGCTCTTTTCTTGCTGCCACACGTGAATGGCTCGAAGAACATCCCGACTTAAAAGCCGATGAGATAGCAGAAGTGACGCCCGATGAGTTAGCCCGTACGAGTTTATTAAAAACCCCTCAACGTGTGCTTGCCGTTTTTAAACAACCTAATTATACAATAGATTCTGAAACAATAGCCCACAACCTATCTATTGCCTTGGATGACGTTCAAGACCCGGGTAACTTAGGCACCATTATTCGTTTGGCTGACTGGTTTGGAATAGAAAACATCTACTGTTCCTTTAATACGGTTGATGTATTCAATCCGAAAACCGTTCAGGCAACCATGGGAGCTATTGCTCGTGTTAAAGTTCATTATGTAGACTTGCCAGCGTTTTTGTCTGCACTAAAAGATACACCCATTTACGGAACTTTCCTTGATGGAAAGAACATGTACGAAGAGCCGTTGACTAAAAACGGCATTATTATTATGGGTAACGAAGGCAACGGAATTAGCCCCGATATAGAAACTTACGTAAACAGAAAGCTGTACATTCCCAACTACCCACAGGAAAGAAATTCATCGGAGTCATTAAACGTAGCCATAGCAACGGCCATTGTATGCGCCGAGTTTAGAAGACTAGCGCAGAATGGCTAGTTTGGTAGCTGAATAAGGTTGCATATCTATAAAATCAAACGGGAAAAGTCGGAAAACCACCCATTTTTTTTGCATAATAACTTCATTCATATCAGAAGCTATGTAATCAACAATCTTTGTTTCGGCTAGTAAAGGTCTAATTTTGTCTGCCAGCATAGCTTCCCTATTAAAATCCTTAGTAACGTCTGTATCCGACAGCAGTACGCTTACACCCGGCATCCACTGTACACGCTCCGATTCTTCGCTTAAAGGAAAAATCCTTGAAACATTGTCATTTTCAATTTCAACGACCATCTGTTTCATCCATCCGTGTTCGGGAAGAAATAAATAATGAGAAGCAAATCGTTTCATAGTAATTACAGTTATCGTTTCATGGGTTGCAACTTCCTGGCGGGCATCGTTCTACGCCTGTGATTCAGTTCCTCGGGATTCATCCTTTTAACAGGTTCTTGAGGAGTCAACGTATCTTTGGAGACCGGAAGTGATTTAACAGTACGAGTCGAATCAGTTGGGACCGGCTCAACAGGTTTTGCTATTTCGCCTGTTACGCGATACCTCTTCATCGATATGTTGTGAACCAACACATAGTCATCCTTGCCACCTTCAAAATAAATATAACCACGAACTTCACGAAGCGCTCCCAGCGTATCTGACTGCAAACGGATTTCCTGTTCTCCGGATCGGGTAATTTTGCGAGAGGAAGTGATCACACTATCGTTTCGATAAATCATTTGCATGGCCATGTAAGTTTCCGGCATTGCTTTCCCTGCTTTGGAAGGATAAAAGAAAGAAGCTTTCCAAACCAGCGCATCACGATCTTGCGAATTAACATCGGCCGGTATTACAAAAGATATTTTGTTGTTATCTTGCGCGTTTGTCAAACAAGAGACCTGCTCCATAAACCATAACTCAACGCTATCACCGGGTTGTGAAACAGGTGACTTTTTATCGCGTATGGCTACCATGTGATTGATAGATGCTTGCTCCTCTTTCAAACGATCGTTTATTTTTTCGTATATTTTCGCTAAAATATCGGTGTGCCTGGTATACCAAACCATTGAAGAATCAAATTCGGCCTGTGTTACGTCATACTTTTGAAAAACGGACTGAATGTACAATGCTTTTTTATAATTATCTGACACAGGCAGGTTTTCTCCCATGGAGCGTGCCAGGTGATAATCATAGAGTAACTCCTCCATTTGGGACTCAGCAATAACACCGTCGGGTCTTTTAACCTTACAGGCCATTACAGTCAACATAAGTATGAAAAAAAAGCAGAGTTTCTTCATGTTTAATACACTTAACTATTCGTCAATTTTTGTGGTGATAACTCTCATTCAAATATTTGCTGTAAAACAAAAGCAATGCAATAATACCACAACTAATGGCTGCATCTGCAAAATTGAATATCGGACTGAAGAATATAAAATGTTGGCCACCAATAACCGGCATCCACATAGGCCAGGTTGTATCGATGATGGGAAAATAAAACATATCGACCACCTTGCCATAGAACCAGGTTGAATACCCCCCTTCAGCAGGCAAGAATGTAGCAATGGAAGAATTGGTGCTTTGGTCAAACAGAACACCGTAAAAAACGCTATCTATTATATTTCCGAGTGCACCTGTAAGTATCAATGACAGACATATTATATAACCCGTTTTGGCTCCTTTTTTTATTGTTTTATACAGATACCAGGCAATAAACCCTACGGCAATAATACGAAAACTGGTGAGAAACAGTTTGCCGAATATTTCCATACCGAAAGCCATTCCGTTGTTCTCTGTAAAGTAAATATAAAACCAATCTGTAATATGAATACTTTCATGAAAGTACATATTGGTTTTCACAATAACCTTAATAATTTGGTCAATGAGAAGCACAGAAACGATTACGAGTAATGATATCCGGCCTTTTGTTAGTATTTTTTCCATTCTTACCTGAGTAAAGAGTTGGAGCAAATGCTCCATTAAACATAAAAGTGTTGAGCTATCAGCATAATTGCGGAACAGCCCAACACTTTAGCTATTACTTCACACTTTTATCTTTTTCCTTCATTTTTAGCTTCAATGCTAAGCGTAGCGTGTGGTACAGCACGAAGACGTTCGGGGGGAATCAATTTACCTGTTTCCCTGCAAATGCCATAGGTTTTGTTTTCTATGCGAACCAAAGCAGCCTGCAAACCTTGAATAAATTTCAATTGTCTTTGCGCTAACCTTGTAGTTTCCTCCTTTGACAATGTATTGGCGCCCTCTTCAAGCACCTTGTATGTTGGCGAAGTATCATCCGTGTCGTTACCATCCTTGTTCATTATGCTTAGCTTCAACTGTTCATAATCACGTTGTGCCAATTCTAATTTCTCCATGATGATTGCACGGAATTCAGCTAACTCCGCATCAGAGTATCTCGTCTTTTCTGTCATAACTCTAAATAATTAAAAGGTTAGTAGTTTTTATTTATTCTTTAATCACACTTACAAACAGTGAGAAATCATCGAAGTTCAACTCCGTGCCATCTTTGACCTCGTCAACTAATTCTAGGGAAACCCCTAAAACCTGATTGCAAATATAACTATTATATTCATTTACCGCATCATCCGTTTCCTGATTTTTAGATAATCTGATTCTTATCTTATCGGTTATCTCAAATCCGCTCGATTTACGAATATTTTGAATACGGTTTACCAGTTCACGGGCTATACCTTCCCGACGAAGTTCTTCCGTCACAGTAACCTCAAGAGCTACTGTCAGCTTTCCTTCGTTGGCAACCAGCCAGCCGGGTATGTCTTCGCTGATAATTTCAACATCAGCCGCTTCAATAACTGCTTCGCCATCGGTCAATGACAAAGTATACCTGCCGTTTTTCTCCAGTTCCGCAATAGCTTCTTGTGGCAACTCGCCTACTGCTGCCGCCACTGCCTTCATTTGTTTACCAAATTTAGGACCAAGCTTTTTGAAATCGCACTTCACTTTTTTCACCAGAATGCCTGCAGTACCATCAACAAAATTAATTTCTTTTACATTAACCTCATTAATAATAAGAGACTTAACCGCTTCAATATGAGTTCTTTGCGCTTCATCCGATACAGGAATCATAATGCACTGAAGGGGCTGACGCACCTTAATATTCACTTTTCTACGAAGCGCCAATACCATGGATGTTACATCCTGAGCCATTTGCATGCGTGCTTCAAGCGCCGCATCAATCAGCGAACTGTTGCACACCGGGAACTTAGCCAAATGCACAGACACAACCGTATCTCTTCCCGTTGCAGCAATCAAATCCATGTATAACTTGTCGGCATAGAAAGGTGCAATAGGAGCCATTAGCTTGGCAACTGTTTCCAAACAAGTGTAAAGCGTTTGGTAAGCAGAAAGTTTATCTTGCGAGTAGCCGCCTCCCCAGAAACGTTTACGGTTGAGACGCACGTACCAGTTTGATAGATTATCATTTACAAAATCAGAAATCAATCGTCCGGCTTTGGTGGGTTCATAATCGTTGTAACAGCTATCCACCTCTTTCACTAATGAGTTGAGTACGGAAAGAATCCAGCGGTCAATTTCCGGACGTTCAGCCACGGGAACATCTGCCTCTTTGTATTCAAAACCATCCACATTGGCATACAGTGCAAAAAACGAATACGTATTGTATAACGTACCGAAGAACTTACGGCGTACCTCTTCTATTCCTTCCACATCGAATTTCAGGTTGTCCCAAGGAGAAGAATTGGTTATCATGTACCAACGCAAGGGGTCGGATCCGTATTTCTCTATCGTGCTAAAGGGGTCAACGGCATTGCCCAGTCTTTTCGACATTTTATTACCGTTTTTATCGAGCACCAATCCGTTCGAGATAACAGCTTTGTAAGACACACTATCAAATACCATCGTAGCGATAGCATGCAATGTAAAGAACCAACCGCGAGTTTGGTCAACACCTTCGGCAATAAAATCGGCCGGATACACCTGATTGCTATCCAGTAATTCTTTGTTTTCAAACGGATAATGAATTTGCGCGTAAGGCATAGCACCCGAATCAAACCACACGTCAATCAAATCGAGTTCGCGTTTCATCGGTTTACCCTCTTTGGAAACCAGAATAATATCGTCAACGTACGGACGGTGCAGGTCAATCTTTTCGTAATTATCCTGATTGTATTCGCCCGGAACAAATCCTTTTTCTTTGTAAGGGTTCGAAGCCATCAGTCCGGCAGCTACCGATTTTTCTATTTCGTTATAGAGTTCCTCTACCGATTCAATGCATATTTCCTCGCTATTATCTTCCGTTCTCCAGATAGGCAGCGGTGTGCCCCAGTAGCGCGAGCGACTAAGGTTCCAGTCATTGAGGTTTTCAAGCCATTTACCGAAACGGCCTGTTCCCGTCGATTCCGGTTTCCAGTTAATGGTTTTGTTCAGCTCCATCATACGCTCTTTGCAAGCGGTAGAGCGGATGAACCAACTGTCGAGCGGATAATAAAGCACCGGCTTGTCTGTTCTCCAGCAATGCGGATAGTTGTGCACATGCTTCTCTATCTTGAACGCTTTGTTAGACGCCTTCATCATCATGCAAATGGAAACATCCAATGATTCGTCTTTTTCCGTCAACGTAGGGTCATAGGCATTCTTCACAAACCGACCGGCATACTCTTTATAAAGTTCAACGTTAACACTCTGATTTACAAAGGATTCGTCCAGCTCATCTAAAGTATAGAATTTACCTGTCAGATCAACCATCGGACGCAATTCACCCTTCTTATTAATCAATTGCAAAGGAGGAACACCCGCATTTTTTGCCACCAACGCATCGTCGGCACCAAACGTAGGTGCAATGTGAACAATACCCGTACCGTCTTCCGTTGTTACGTAATCGCCCGGAATAACACGGAACGCACCTTCGCCCGGATTGACCCAGGGAATAAGCTGCTCATACTCCATGCCCACCAAATCGGTTCCTTTGTATTCGGCCACCACTTTAAACGGCACCAACTTATCACCCGGTTTGTAATCTTCCAAAGCTATTTCAGCTGCTTTCGGATTAAAATGAGTATTCAGCAATGCCTTGGCCAACACAACCGTAATAGGCTCGCCGGTGTAAGTATTGTAAGACTGAACGGCTACGTAATCAATTTTGGGCCCCACACAAAGCGCTGTGTTTGAGGGCAATGTCCACGGTGTGGTAGTCCACGCAATAAAATAAGGGGTACCCCATGCCGACATTTCGGGTTTGGGATTCTTCATCAAAAACTGCGCAACTACCGTCGTATCTTTCACATCACGGTAGCAACCCGGTTGATTCAGCTCGTGCGAGCTCAACCCTGTTCCGGCAGCCGGAGAATAGGGCTGAATGGTATATCCTTTGTAAAGTAATCCTTTTTTATACAGTTGTTTCAGCAGCCACCAAAGAGTTTCAATGTAGCGGTTATCGTACGTAATGTAGGGATCGTTCATATCGACCCAATACCCCATCTTGTGCGTAAGGTCCTCCCACTCTTTGGTGAATTTCATCACATCTTTGCGGCAAGCTGCATTGTATTCGGCAACAGTGATTTTCTTACCAATATCTTCTTTGGTAATGCCCAGCGCTTTCTCCACTCCCAGTTCCACCGGTAGTCCATGCGTATCCCATCCGGCCTTACGCTTTACCTGAAAACCTTTCATGGTTTTGTAACGGCAGAAAATATCTTTGATGGAACGTGCCATTACATGGTGAATACCCGGCATACCATTGGCCGAGGGAGGTCCTTCAAAAAACACAAATGAGGGACACCCTTCACGTTCTGTCATACTTTTGGCGAAAACACTGTTTTCATCCCATTTTTTAAGTACCTCTTTGTTCACCTCAGAAAGGTCGAACTGAGAATGTTCAGCAAATCTTTTACTCATCACTGTATATTCTAAATTTTAACTATTCAAATTTATAAGGGTGCAAATTTACAAAAACATTAGTAAGAGAGAAAGCATTTGCCCTCAAAAAGCGATGCATAATGACAATATTTACATGAAAACGGCTAGCATTAAAATCGTTATACTAGAAATTTAGTGTAACTTTGCAGCCTTTTAAAGGTAAATAAGATAAAGCACATGAACCAATTTAATTCGAAAGCGGCCGGGGGAACTACCTTTAGCATCCTCATAGCGCTAAGCATTGCGCATTTACTTAACGACACACTACAATCTGTCATTTCAGCTATTTACCCATTATTAAAAGATAGCTTATCTCTCAGTTTTGCCCAAATAGGGCTCATCACGCTGGTTTATCAGATTTCGGCCTCGGTTTTTCAACCGTTGGTGGGCATCTATCTCGACAAAAAACCGAATCCCTGGTTTTTACCCATCGGCATGAGCTTCACGCTGGCAGGATTGCTTTTCCTGGCTTTCGCCACTGCCCTCCCACAGGTTTTTTTATCGGTGTTTCTGGTGGGTGTCGGTTCGTCTATTTTACACCCCGAAGCTTCACGGCTTACTTCGTTAGCATCGGGTGGTAAACGCGGATTAGCGCAATCTCTTTTTCAGGTAGGTGGCAATTTAGGCGGATCGATGGGGCCGTTATTAGCTGCGCTAATCATTGCTCCTTACGGACAGCAGCACATTGCTTTGTTTGCTGTGCTGGCAGTAATTGCTATTTTAGCAATGATTCCGATTTGCAAATGGTATAGAAGAGTGCTGCAAATTGCCGGTCAACGAGGACGCAAGCAGGTAGCAGCTGTCAAAGGGCCGTTGTCACGCAACAAAACGATTCTTTCATTACTTATTTTGCTTGTACTTATTTTCTCTAAATACATCTACATGGCCAGTCTCACCAACTTCTATACCTTTTACCTGATGCATAAATTTGGTGTTTCCATCCAGAACTCTCAATTTTACTTGTTTGCCTTTCTTTTTGCAGCTGCGCTGGGAACATTGTTGGGTGGGCCCATAGGCGACCGCGTGGGACGTAAATACGTCATTTGGGTATCCATCTTAGGGGTAGCTCCTTTTACGTTGTTGATGCCTCATGCCAATTTGTTTTGGACTTGCATTTTAAGCATTTGCATCGGGTTGATTCTTTCATCGGCTTTTTCGGCCATACTGGTTTATGCGCAAGAACTATTGCCGGCCAAACTGGGACTTATTTCGGGACTGTTTTTCGGACTGGCATTCGGCATTGCAGGTGTGGCTTCGGCTATTTTGGGTAATGTGGCCGATAGCAAAGGAATTGAATATGTTTATGAGATATGTGCCTACATGCCTTTGTTGGGATTGGTTACTTACTTTTTACCGAATCTAAAGAAATCTGGCCGATAAAAACAAACAGCACGCTTCTTTTTACCACGCTGTGCTCAACGCAGCCGCTCACTGCGCACAAGATATTCGTTTTCTACGCACAGAAGAATTCATCTTTGTGCACAACTCTCAAAGGCTTTCTGGTAAGGCTATTTGAAGGCACAAAAAAAGGATACATCATGTGATGCATCCTTTTTTATAAGTAAGATTTATTTTAAAAGAATTACTTGCGTGGCAAGGCTTCTTTAACTACCATCTGACGACCTTCGTATTCAGCTCCGTTAAGTTCTTTGATAACCTGACCAGCTTCAGTGCTGTCTGGCATTTCAACGAATGCAAAGCCTTTTGACTTTTTAGTGTCACGGTCAACGATTAATTTAACAGAATCAACTGTACCGTATTCTTCAATAACCTGTCTCAAATCTGCTTCCCTAACGCGATAGCTTAGGTTTCCAACATAAATGTTCATAAAAATAAAAAATAAAAATTGATAAATAAAATAATAAAACAACGGAAGTTTGAGATAGATCTGTATTCAACTAAAAAGAGAAGAAAAAAGAACAATACGAAACGATCAATTGTTTACGGCTACAAAGTAAGGCATTTATTTTGAATAAACACCTATATAACTGTGTTTTTTTTCATTATGCGCATCAAATAATAAGATTTGAGCGGAAATTTGAAATAAAAATGAAATAAAAAAAGCAAAGAATGCATCAGATCTTCAAAAAAATGAAGGTATGCGCATTCTTTGCAATAATAAAAGCACTTATTATGTTGTTCGGCCCAAGGGCCTACAGTGAATTTTAGTGCTTGCTCAAATAGCTGGCAACACCATCTTCGGTTGCCTTAAGAGCATCTTTACCTTTTGACCAGTTAGCCGGACAAACTTCGCCAAATTCTTCAAAGTGTTGCAAGGCATCTACCACACGAATGGCTTCGTCCACACTACGTCCGAGTGGCAAATCGTTAATAACTGAATGGCGAACCACTCCTTCTTTATCAATCAGGAACAATCCACGGTACGCAACGGGGGTACCTTCACAAACCCAATTGCCATTTTCATCGGGTGCGTAAGAACCTGCCAATACGCCGAAGCTTTCAGAAATTGATTTGGAAAGGTCGGCTACAATCGGATAAGTCACACCCTGAATACCGCCTTGGTTTTTAGGTGTGTTTAACCATGCAAAATGTGAATGCTGTGAATCGACTGAACAGCCAACTACTGCCACATTTCTTTTTTCAAATTCGGCCAGTTTTTCCTGAAAAGCGTGGAGTTCCGTGGGACAAACAAATGTAAAGTCCATCGGATAGAAGAAAAATACCACGTATTTGTTACCTTTGTATTGTTCCAAAGAAAAGTTATCGACTATTTCGTGTCCGTTAACTACTGCTGCAGCACTAAATTTAGGTGCTTGTTTTCCAATTAATGATCTCATAATGTATTTTATTTTTAAAAGTTATTTAATCCTTTTTCTGAAAGCAAAACTACGGTAATCTGCAGAGGTGGCAAAATAAATACAATGGATAAAATCTATGGACTTATAGATGAAATCTATCAGGGGAAACAATTACTTTTGCACATCCGTTCGTAGTCACTAAACAGAAAGTATGTAAAATGAAAAAGTTCGTCAGTTTATTCGTTCTAATTCTGCTATCCGCATCAGCGTGGTGCCAATCGCACCCCAACTACACCGTTATCGTATCGCTCGATGGTTTTCGCTGGGATTACCCTACCTTGTATAGCACTCCCCATTTAGACCAGATAGCCGCCAGAGGTTCGTCGGCCACCATGCTTCCCTCCTATCCGGCTTCCACTTTTCCGAACCATTACACGCTGGCTACCGGACTGGTTCCTGATCATCATGGCATAGTAAACAATACATTTTGGGATACGCAGAACAACCGGCAATATTCCATGAATAATCCGGAAACACGTTTTAATCCGGCATATTATTTGGGCGAGCCGATATGGGTTACGGCACAAAAACAGGGTGTTAAAACGGCCAATATGTATTGGGTGGCAGCCGATATACCCATCAAAAATACATTTCCTACTTATCAAAAATTGTTCAGGCAGAAGCCGCAGCTAACGTTCGAAGAACGCATTGATACTGTTATTTCGTGGTTACGCATGCCCGAAGAGGCACGCCCGCAACTCGTCATGCTCTATTTTGAAGAGCCCGACGGCACAGGGCATCACTTCGGTCCGCGAAGCTTGGAAACAAAAAGAAAAGTTGAATACCTGGATAGTTTGGTGGGTGTGCTGATGCACAAGATCAGTAGGCTACCTATAGCGGACAGGATCAATTTAATTGTAACTTCGGACCACGGGATGACTGAAATCAGCGATGAGCGTGTGGTCAACATGCACCCATATCTCAAACCGGAGTGGTGCCGGGTTATTGATGGTAAAACACCAACATCGGTATTTACAAAGCCCGAATTCAGGGATTCGGTGTACAATTCATTAAAAAATGTGCCTCACATTCATGTGTGGAAAAAGGAAGAAATACCCGCCGAACTGCATTATGGCAGCAGTGACCGGATTGGCGACATAGTCATTGCGCCTGCAACCGGATGGCAGTTGGCCGAGAAAGGAGCCGGACTAAAAGGGGCGCACGGTTATTTCCCTCAGGAACCCGACATGCAGGTTATTTTCAGAGCTTACGGACCCGATTTCAAAGAGGGATATCGCTCCAAAGGGTTTGTCAACGTTGACATCTACCCGTTGCTATGTTATCTGCTGCATGTGAAACCTGCAAAGAATGATGGTCAACCGGCACGAATAGCCGATTTAATCAATCAGACCAGCAGGGATGCCAATACCATTCTCCCTTAAGCCGGCCTGCCAACATCACTAGTTGTTGCAAACATAAACTAAAAAATCACCCCCGCTACAGATAGTTTGAACTGTACTCCTAAAGTTTTGTGTCTAACTTTTGGGGTGCAGTTCATCTGTGGAGAGGGTGATTTTTATTTACTTTTTCCAAAGCTGACTCATATCTTCCAGAGTTTTACCCTTCGTTTCGGGCACCCAGCGCCATACAAATAGAGCGGCAAGAATGCAAATAGAACCGTAAAGGCTATAGGCAAACACCGGACTAAAATCATACAGTGCAGGGAAAGTAGATGAGATGATGTAATTAAACACCCATTGGAAAGCCACCGCAATTGCTACCGCTTTACCACGAATCGTGTTGGGGAATATCTCGGCAATAAGCACCCAGCAGATAGGACCCCATGACATCATGAAGAATGCTGCGTAAACGATAATGGAGAATACAGGAAGAACTCCTTTCACATCCATGCCATCGCACAAAGCTACCGCAAAAGCTCCTAAAGCCATACCTATAGAACCGATAATGAGCAAAGGTTTGCGTCCAAAACGGTCCACAGTAAAGATGGCAACCAGCGTAAAGATGATGTTAACCACACCCATCAGCACGGTTTGCATCATACCTCCTCCTTCAGCTCCGGCACTTTCAAATATACGCGGTGCATAATAAAGTACCGCATTAATACCGATGGCCTGCTGAAATACGGAAAGCAAAATACCTATTACAATAACAGTTACCCCGTATGTGAACAGTTTTTCAGTCTTCTCGTGAGCCGTTGCTTTAATATCAGCCAAGATTTGTTTTGCCTGAATGGTACCATTCACTTTTTCGAGAATAGAGAAAGCCTTGTCTTCCTGCTGTACCATTACCAGGTAGCGAGGAGTTTTAGGAACAAAAAACAAGAGCAATCCAAACAAACCGGCCGGGAAAGCCTCTGAGCCGAACATATACCTCCAGCCTTCGGTTACACTCCACATGTCCGATGCACTATTCACCGTCAGCATACCCGTAGCAGGATCCTTGTCCAAAATAGGATTTTCGTGACCTCCCAAAATGAGATAATTCACGAAATACACCACCAACATACCAAAAATAATGGCAAACTGGTTACATGACACCAAGGTTCCACGGATGTTTGACGGTGCAATTTCGGCAATGTACATAGGACATACAGCCGAAGCCAGTCCAACGCCAATACCACCCAACACACGGTACAAGTTAAAAGCTATCAACAGCTCCATGTTTGGTTTCCCGTATTCAAAAAACAAGAATTCGGGATAATAAGAGCCTAATGCCGATAGGAAGAACAGAATGGCAGCCAGTCGCAAAGAGTTTCTACGCCCCAGGCGTGAAGCGAAAACACCAGACATGGCACCTCCCAGAACGCAACCAATCAAAGCACTCGATGAAGTAATGCCATGCATCACCTTATCATACTGAAAATCCGGTGCCATTAAAAAGAAAGCTTCAAGCCCTTTTTCTGCACCGGAAATCACTGCTGTATCATAACCAAACAGTAGCCCTCCGAGGATGGCTACTGTTGTGATTGAATAAAGATAGAGTTTACTACCGTTATTTGTATTATTCATAGTATATGGATTTCTTAACAATACATGTTCAGAATCGCCTCGTACAATTCTTGTTTTCCACTAGTTTGTTTCGGCTCACCGTTTGCTTTCGCATAAGCAACCAAGTCTTCTAGTGCCAACTTGCCTTCTTCAAATTCTTTACCTTTACCGGCATCGAATGAAGCGTAACGTTCTGCAAACATTTTCTTGTAAGGAGATTCGTTAAGCAATGCAGCTGCATTTTCCAAAGCACGTGCCATGGCATCCATACCTGCAATGTGAGCAATGAAGATATCTTCCAGATCAGTTGAGTTACGACGAGTCTTAGCGTCAAAGTTAGTACCGCCATTACCCAAACCACCGTTGCGGATGATCTGCATCATTGCCTGAACCAATTCGTATTGGTCAATGGGGAACTGGTCAGTATCCCAGCCGTTTTGATAGTCACCACGGTTAGCATCGATTGAACCCAACATGCCATTGTCAACAGCAACTGCCAATTCGTGTTCAAAAGTATGACCGGCCAACGTAGCATGGTTCACCTCAATGTTCACTTTGAAATCTTTTTCAAGACCGTGAGCTTTCAAGAAACCAATTACAGTTTCAGTATCAACATCATATTGATGTTTGCTTGGTTCCATTGGTTTAGGTTCAATCAAGAAAGTACCTTGGAAACCTTTAGAACGAGCATAGTCACGAGCCATAGTCAACATTTTAGCCAAATGTTCTTTTTCACGCTTCTGGTCAGTGTTCAACAGAGACATATAACCTTCTCTACCTCCCCAGAATACGTAGTTTGAACCACCTAGTTCAATAGTAGCATCGATCGCATTTTTAATTTGAACAGCAGCACGAGCCACTACATCAAAATCAGGGTTAGTAGCTGCACCATTCATGTAGCGAGCATGGCTGAACACGTTGGCAGTACCCCACAACAGTTTAATACCAGTTTCTTGTTGCTTTTGTTTTGCGTAAGCAACGATAGCTTTCAAATTAGCTTCGTATTCTTCAATAGAAGCACCTTCGTCAACCAAGTCAATATCGTGGAAACAGTAATATTCAATACCTATTTTCTGCATGAATTCGAAACCTGCATCCATTTTATCTTTTGCAGCCTGCAATTTATCAGCATTGCCGTTCCATGCAAACTGTTTTGTTCCGCCACCAAATTGATCGCCACCTTCAGCGCAAAGTGTGTGCCACCATGCCATTGAGAATTTGAACCAATCTTTCATTTTCTTTCCATTAATTTCCTTTTCAGGATCGTAATAACGGAATGCCATCGGGTTTTTGCTCTCTTTTCCTTCAAATTTAATTTTTCCTATTCCGGGAAAAAACTCTTTTGTTGCCATAATTTTTAGGGTTTTAAAGTGTAAGCAGCACATGTCAAATAGTGAATATGCTGCTTTTCACTTGTTATTAAATTAAGTTAGTTAATTATTTATTTGCTCATTGATTTCTCTAAACGATACTTCCACTTGGCATAAGCATCAGCGTATTCCTGGCGTTTAGCAACGTTTGGTTCAATTACATCCAGCTTTTCGAGCGTAGCAAAAGCTTCGTTGTTGTCTTTATAAATTCCTGCACCGATACCGGCTCCCTTGGCTGCTCCCACTGATCCGTCTGTGTCATACAGCTCAATAACGGCTCCGGTTACTCCGGCCAATGTGTCGCGGAAGATAGAACTCAGGAACATATTGGCATGACCGGCATGTATCTTCTTCACTGGTATGCCCATCTGCTCCATAATATCAATACCGTATTTGAATGAGAACACGATGCCCTCTTGCGCAGCACGAATAATGTGATGCTTGCCGTGCGTGTTAAAGTTCACGCCACGGATGCTACAACCTATTTCTTTATTATTGAGCATTCTTTCGGCACCGTTTCCAAAAGGAAGAATGCTGATACCTGCACTACCGATAGGCGCTTTGGAAGCCAGCACATTCATTTCGTTATACGAAATTCCTTCGGGAGCAATGTTGCGCTTAACCCATGAGTTCAAAATTCCGGTTCCGTTGATGCAAAGCAGCACACCCAAACGGGTTTGCTCATCACTGTGGTTCACGTGGGCAAATGTATTCACGCGCGACTGCGGATCGTAATTTACCTCACCGTTCACTCCGTAAACCACACCCGAAGTTCCTGCTGTTGAAGCTATTTCTCCCGGGTTAAATACGTTCAGCGAAAGCGCATTGTTGGGCTGATCACCGGCACGATAAGTAATAGGTGTTCCTTCTTTCAATCCTAATTCCTTGGCCGCAGCAGCATTGACACGTCCCTGCTCAGAGAAGGTTGGCTTTATGTCGGCTATCAACGAAGCATCGAATCCGTAATATTTCATCAGGAAGTCTGCCACAGAGTTTGTTTTGAAATCCCAAAACATACCTTCGGACAAGCCCGAAACAGTGGTGCAAATTTCACCGCTCAACTTCATGGCAATGTAATCTCCCGGGAGCATTATTTTGTAAATGCGTGCATAAAGTTCGGGTTCATGTTCCTTAATCCATGCCAATTTAGAAGCGGTAAAGTTACCGGGAGAGTTCAACAAGTGCGACAAACATTGTTCTTCGCCCAGCGTTTCAAACGCTTTTTGACCGTAAGGCACTGCACGTGAGTCGCACCAAATGATAGAAGGTCTCAACACGTGTTGATCTTTGTCAACACAAACCAATCCGTGCATCTGATAAGATATACCAATGGCCTTTATTTCACCGGCACTAACGCCGGATTCGGTCATAATGGCTTGTGTGGACAGCTTGAGGTTTTCCCACCAGCTCTCGGGGTCTTGTTCTGCCCATCCGGGATTAACAGCTATGATGTTTGCTTCCGTTTTGGGGAAGAAAGCCGACGAAACACATTTTCCGGTTTCGGCATTAACCAAGCTCGCCTTAACAGATGAGCTACCAATATCGTACCCTAGTAAAAACATAAACTTATTTTTTAGTATTAGAAACTTTCATTAATCGATTCAACGGGATGATGTTATCTTCTGATCTTGTTATATATCTTTTTATCGAACTTGTAATAGCGTGCTGCGCGATGCGCCACCCCTTTCTGACGTTCTTCCAAAGGCACAACATATTCCATCATAGCTATTTTCTTATGAAAGTTGCGCACATCAAGTTCTTTATCATAAATAAGTTCAAAAAGAATGCGAAGCTGGGCTGCGGTAAACTTGCGCGGAAGCAAGTCGAATACGATAGAGGGATTGAACTCTACCACCTGGCGAATGGAAACCAATGCTTCCTTAATAATAAGGTTATGGTCAAAAGCCAAAGTTTTCACTTCATTCAATGCTACCCAACAAGCTTGGTAATCTTCCAGAGACTGACTCAGCGTTCGGTCTATTTTCACCATAGCCATGTAGGCCACGGTAACAATACGCTCAACTTTCATTTTGGTGGCTCTTTCAAGCCAACGAACATCTTTGGGGTTGCTCGTGCGGTTTTTGGAACCAAACGTTTTAAACTGTATCAAATTCACAGATTTTACGCCGGTCAATTCATTCAACACGCGTTGAGCCGCTTCATCAAGATCTTCATCCATATAAATAAGGCTTCCGGGCAATTTCATGTCGTTGTATATATCGCCCGCTTCTTCGCCTACCCTTTTAACCAGAAGCACCTTGAGTTGCTCACCGTCAAAACCAATCACCACACAGTCAACTGATATGTGATTATTCGCCAAAAGAGTTTCATTGAGTATGTTTTGCATAATACTTACCTTAATTTGCGGTGCAAATATAGATGCTTTTTTCATTTCTACAAGCATAAAACAAGATAATTAATGATGCTATAAAACATTATTTATCAGGCAAATACATATCTTACAACTTACAATATGATGCTTTTGTCTTATCTTCCAAAAAACAATATGTATTGCAGCCAACCTACGTCAGGGCTAATTGTATTTATTACAAAAAGAGTTTATGGTCTGAAAATCAGGCATTTTAGCTTACCCGTTATTTACGACACGGCAAGTAAGTTATTGTATTCACACAACCATCGATATGCCACATGGTTTCATTTGAAACGTTCAAAAGCAGATTCTTTTCTCTTTGAGATTCATCGTATGAATAAAATCCTTACCTTTGGGGCCGTGTTTTATAAAAACTACTAAAATAGAGAAAATATGAAAGCATTTGTATTCCCGGGTCAGGGTGCTCAATTTGTAGGAATGGGCAAAGACTTGTATGAAAGCTCGGCACTTGCCAAAGAATTATTTGAAAAAGCAAATGATATCCTCGGATATCGGATTACGGATATTATGTTCAACGGTACGGATGAGGATTTGCGTCAAACCAAAGTGACTCAGCCTGCTGTTTTCTTGCACTCGGTAATCTCTGCTCTTTGCATGGGCGACGATTTCAAACCTGAAATGACTGCCGGCCATTCATTGGGTGAGTTCTCGGCTCTTGTTGCAGCCGGAGCGCTCAACTTTGAAGACGGATTAAAATTAGTATATGCTCGTGCAATGGCTATGCAGAAAGCATGCGAAGCTACTCCATCGACAATGGCTGCCATTTTGGGACTGGCCGACGAGAAAGTGGAAGAAATCTGCGCTTCAATCGAAGGAGAGGTTTGTGTGCCGGCCAATTACAACTGTCCGGGACAAATCGTAATTTCGGGATCAGTACCGGGAATTGAAAAGGCATGTGAGCTGATGAAAGCTGCTGGTGCCAAACGTGCTCTTCCTTTAAAGGTAGGTGGTGCTTTCCACTCTCCGCTCATGGATCCTGCAAAGATTGAGTTGGAAGCGGCTATCAATGCCACTGAAATACACACTCCCAAATGTCCGGTTTATCAAAATGTTGATGCCAAACCGCATACTGATCCTGTGGAAATTAAAAAGAATCTGGTGGCTCAGCTGACTGCTTCTGTACGCTGGACTCAAACGGTAAAAAACATGGTAGCCGACGGGGCAACCGACTTTACCGAATGCGGACCGGGTGCTGTTCTTCAAGGAATGATTAAGAAGATTGAGCCATCTGTTGATGCTCACGGAATAGCTTAAGCTTTATTTTAAGTAAACAGTAAAAGGGTCGTCAGCATTGTACGGCCCTTTTTCAGCTAAACAATCTAAATTATCACATGAAAGACTTCGCAGCAATAGATTTTGAAACAGCTAACCAACATCGCAGCAGTGTGTGCAGTGTAGGGATTGTCATTGTAAAAAACGACATCATTGTTGACCACTTTTATCGCTTGATAAAGCCTAATCCTAATTTTTACTGCAGATGGGCCACTGAGTGTCACGGCATTACGTTTAATGACACGGTCAACTCACCGCTGTTTCCCGATGTATGGGCTGAAATAGCACCTCGAATAGCCGACTTGCCTTTAATAGCTCACAACAAAAGTTTCGATGAGCCATGCCTCAAAAAGTGTCATGAAGTATATGACATTCCTTATCCTAATTACACTTTTTATTGCACCTTGCAGGCGTCGCGACGTTACTTCCCGAAACTGGAAAACCATCAGTTGCACACTGTCTCGGCACACGTGGGTTACATACTGGATAATCACCACCATGCATTGGCCGACGCTGAAGCATGTGCAGAAATAGCATTGAAATTACAGATGCTGTAAAATCCGGATCCTCTCATTTTATATGGCCAGTTAAGTTAATTAATCGGGAAATCTAATTAACTTCGTAGCGAACAAATTCAATGTCATAAACAAATGGACTTCAATATTGGTTATGCTTTAAGCGGTGGCTTTATCAAAGGCTTTGCGCATTTGGGAATTATGCAGGCGCTACTGGAACACGACATTAAACCCGATGTAATATCCGGAGTTAGTGCCGGATCGTTGGCGGGTGTGTTTTATGCGGATGGTAATGAACCTTATAAGGTGCTCGACTTTTTCTCGGGGCACAAGTTTCAGGATCTTACCAAACTGGTTATTCCCAAAGTGGGACTTTTCGAGTTGGGCGAATTTCAAGATTTCCTTCGTAGCAACCTCAAAGCCCAAAAGCTGGAAGACCTGAAGACGCCGTTAATCGTTACGGCAACCGATTTGGATCACGGTAAAAGCGTTCAATTCAGAAAAGGAAGCATTCCCGAACGAATTGCGGCTTCGTGTTGCATGCCCATCTTGTTTGCTCCCGTAAAAATAAACGGTGTGCATTACGTTGACGGGGGGCTGTTTATGAACCTGCCGGCTTCGGTTATCCGAAAACAATGCGAAAAGGTTGTAGCCATCAACGTGAGTCCGCTCAACATGGAGCAATATAAAATGAATATCATTGGTATTGCGCTGAGGTCTTATCACCTGATGTTCAGGGCTAACTCATTCAAAGAAATGGAGTATTGCGACTTGCTCATTGAGCCGGGCAATCTTAGTAAATATAGCAACCGCGAACTTGAAAAGGCAGAAGAAATATTTAATCACGGATACGAAACTGCCAACCATTTAATAACCGAACTATTAGAGGAAAAAGGAAAAATATGGAAGTAATTAAAACGGGACTAGCTGCTTTTGGCATGTCGGGACAAGTATTTCATGCGCCTTTCATCAGTTCGAACCCCCAATTTGAGCTCTCAAAAATAGTTGAAAGGAGTAAAAATTTATCTAAAGAAAAATATCCAAAAGCAGAAATAGTAAGAAGCTTTGATGAACTGATTGCTGATGCGCAGTTGGAACTCATCGTCATCAATACACCAGACAGTACGCACTATGAATACGCCAAAGCAGCATTGCTTTCCGGAAAGCATGTGGTCATTGAAAAGCCCATTACCAGCAACGCTGATCAGGCTAAAGAGTTAATTGATATAGCAAAATCTAAAAGCCTAATGATCAGCGCTTACCAAAACAGAAGATGGGACGCTGATTTCCTTGCGGTAAAAGAAATTCGGGCTAAAAACCTGTTGGGAAGAGTTGTGGAATTTGAATCGACGTTTTCGCGTTACCGCAATTTTATTAAACCGGGAACGTGGAAAGAAACCGGTAAATTAGGCGGTGGATTAACCTATAACATCGGTTCACACCTTATTGATCAGGCTGTCAGACTTTTTGGATTACCGGAAGCCGTATATGCCGATTTGGGAACTGTAAGAACCGGAGGAATGGTCGATGATTATTTTGTGATCCGTTTCCTACGTCCTGCCTTGGCTCCTGAGCTTAAAGTTTCACTAAAAGCCAGTTACCTGATGCGTACTCCCGAACCTCGTTTTGTTTTACACGGTACTTTGGGATCATTTGTAAAATACGGTATTGACCGCCAGGAAGAAGATTTAATTGCCGGAAAGTCTCCTCTGGAACAAAACTGGGGGAAAGAAGATGAAGAATTCTACGGATGGCTACACACCGAAGCCGACGGCAGAGAGATAAATACGCGTTACGAGGGTCCTGCAGGAAACTACGGTGCGTTTTACGAGAACATTTACCGCCACCTGAGGCTAAACGAAGCGCTGGAAACAGACGCATCCGAGGTACTCGATGTGATACGAATCATTGAGGCGGCCTACCAAAGTCACAAGGAAGAAAGGATTATTCACTTACGCTAATCCCAAACATGATAGAGAAACAAAATAAACTGATAGTATATCAGGTATTACCCCGCCTTTTTGGCAACAACAATAATTACTGCGTTAACAACGGCAGCCTGGAAACCAATGGGTGTGGTAAGTTTAATGATTTCACGCCCAAAGCGCTCGGTGAAATAAAAAAACTGGGAGTCACACATATTTGGTACACAGGAATCATTGAACACGCCACGCAAACCGATTACAGTGCATACGGCATTCAACGGGATCACCCGGCTGTTGTGAAGGGTAAAGCGGGTTCTCCTTATGCCATTAAAGACTATTACGATGTAGATCCCGACTTGGCCACTCATGTTGAAAAGCGGATGCATGAGTTTGAAGAATTGGTGAAGCGAACTCATAAAGAGGGATTGAAGGTTATCATTGATTTTGTTCCGAACCACGTGGCCCGGCAATATCACTCGGATGTGCAACCGGCCGACATAGCCGAACTGGGTGCCGATGATAATCAAACACTGTCATTCAGTCCGTACAACAATTATTACTACATACCTCAAACTGAATTTAAAGGCCAGTTTGACTTGAAAGCTGGGTGTGATACCCCTTACAAGGAATACCCCGCCAAGGTAACGGGCAACAACCGCTTCGATGCTTCGCCCAACATAAACGACTGGTACGAAACAGTCAAGTTGAATTACGGAGTTGATTACCCCAACGGAGGCACGCGGTGCTTCTCGCCCACTCCGGATACATGGACGAAAATGAGGCACATACTTCTCTTCTGGGCTGCCAAAGGCGTTGACGGATTTCGTTGTGACATGGCCGAGATGGTTCCCGTGGAATTTTGGGAATGGGTGGTGCCGCAAGTGAAAAAGGATTATCCCGATCTGTTATTTATTGCTGAGGTCTATAACCCTTATGAATACAAAAACTATTTGCAAAAGGGCAAATTTGACTATTTGTATGATAAAGTAGGATTGTATGACACTTTGCGAAACATTACCTGCGGATACGAATCGGCAAATGCCATAACTCGTTGCTGGCAAAGCTTGGGCGGACTGGAAAAACAAATGCTTAACTTTCTGGAAAACCACGATGAACAGCGTATTGCATCCGACTTTTTTGCTCGTGATCCACGCAAGGCCATTCCGGCTTTAGTGGTTTCTTCTTGTATGAACACCAATCCATTCATGATTTATTCGGGGCAGGAATTGGGTGAAAAAGGCATGGATACGGAAGGTTTCAGCGGCCGGGACGGACGAACCAGCATTTTCGATTACTGGAGTATGGACAGCATTCGTAAGTGGAGAAACGGAGGCAAGTTTGATGGCAAAAAAATAACTCCGGAACAACAGCATTTACTCGATTTTTATCGTTTACTCCTCACACTTTCTACCCACGAAAAAGCGATTAGTTGTGGACAGTTCTTCGATTTGATGTACGCAAACCAAAATGGCTGGAAGTTCAACGAGCATAAGCAATATACTTTTTTGCGAAAATACAAAAACGAACTGCTTCTCATTGTTGTCAACTTTGATTGTGTGGCTGTTGAAGTTGCCATCAATTTACCCTCGCATGCATTTGATTATCTTCAAATGCCCCAAACGGAGGGATATGAAGCAACCGACTTGTTGACGAACAAAAAGGAAATCATTTCTTTGCTCCCCTACAAAGCTACCGAGACAAGCCTCGCAGCACACGGAGCCAAAATTTTGAAGATCATTTTTTAGACACACGTTTTCAACACAAAAAAATACCGTTCTGAATAGATGAGCTACTTAATTGAGCTCTGTTTCAGAACGGTATTATTATTTTGTTTTTGTAACAGCCAAACGCTTACATCTTCTTTAAAACAACTGCCGTACGAGCAGGGATGTAAATTTTAAGCCATTCTTTCTTTTCACGTGCATAAAGCGGATCGGCAATGGTAAAGTGCTCAACCGTGTCATCTGTCAGTCCGTTGCCACCGTAAAGAGGACTATCGGTATTCAAAACAGCCATGTATTTACCCGGCGTTACCAAAAATCCATAATCGGTAAAAGACTTCTTGGGGTTGAAGTTGAACACAAAAATCAAATCTTTGCGTTGAAAAGCCAATACCTGATCTTCATCATTGTGCCAGATTTCTTGCACAGGAGTGGTTTGGAAACTCTTCACACCCTTCAATAGCTTCAACATATCAGCGTCAAAGTCGGCCATGGTGTGGTAAAGCAGGTTCTTATTATCAACTAAATCCCATTGGCGGCGAGCATACTTACAAGACCAACCGTTACCTTCTCTGGGGAAGTCAATCCATTCGGGATGCCCAAACTCGTTACCCATAAAATTAAGGTAACCACCGTTCATAGTAGAAGCCGTAATCAACCGGATCATTTTATGCAAGGCTATTCCTCTGTTAACCACGTAGTTAGCATCACCTTTCTGCATGTGCCAATACATATCAGCATCAATGAGACGGAAAATGATGGTCTTGTCGCCCACCAAAGCTTGGTCATGACTCTCTGCGTAAGAAATAGTCTTTTCATTCTTGCGACGGTTGGTCACTTCCCAAAACATGCTGGAAGGTTTCCAGTCCTCGTCAATTTTATCTTTAATGGTACGAATCCAGTAATCAGGAATATTCATGGCCATGCGGTAATCGAATCCATACCCGCCATCTTCAATTTTCGCTGCAATGCCGGGCATGCCCGATACATCTTCTGCTATGGTGATGGCATTCACCTTTACCTGATGAATCAAATCATTGGCCAAAGTTAAGTAGCAGATGGCGTTGTCGTCCTGATGTCCGTTGTAATAATCGGCATAATTAACAAAAGCCTCTCCCAACCCGTGACTGAAATACAGCATAGAGGTTACTCCGTCAAAGCGGAAACCATCAAAAGAATATTCCTCCAGCCAATATTTGCAATTAGACAACAGAAAATGAATCACCTCATTTTTGCCATAGTCAAAACACAAGGAATCCCATGCCGGATGTTCCCTGCGAGCTCCCGGATAAAAATACTGATTTGGGTCACCTGCAAAGTTAGCCAGTCCTTCCACCTCATTCTTCACGGAATGAGAATGAACAATATCCATAATCACTGCAATGCCCAAAGCATGAGCAGCATCAATAAGTTCCTTTAATTCATCGGGTGTTCCGAAACGAGACGAAGCCGCAAAGAAGTTAGAAACATGATAGCCGAAACTTCCATAATAAGGATGTTCCTGAATGGCCATAACCTGAATGCAGTTATAACCCGCTTTGGCAACACGCGGCAGAATCTTTTCGCGAAACTCGTTATACGTACCCACCTTTTCTTCCTGCTGAGCCATGCCAATGTGGCACTCGTAAATCAACAACGGATCGGTAGCCGGTTTAAAGTTCTTAGTCTTAAACACATAAGGTGTTTGAGGGTCCCATACCTGTGCGTTGAAAATGCCCGTTTGTGCATCCTGCACCACACGGGTAGCCCATGCGGGAATCCGTTCGCCACAGCCCCCATTCCAATGCACAATTAACTTATACAAATCACCGTGATGCAATACATCGGCCGGCAATTCTATTTCCCAGTTTCCGTTTTCCAAACGGGTCATAGCATAAGCCTGATCTTCCTTCCAATTACTGAAAGTTCCAATCAGATAAATCTGGGTTGCATTTGGAGCCCATTCTCTAAAGACCCATCCTTTACTTGTTTTGTGCAAGCCAAAGTAAAGATATCCCGTAGCAAAATCCGATAGAGATTGTTTTCCTCCGTTTGTCAACTCGGATTTTTTTCCCAGTGCATACCGATAACGACCATTAATAGCCTCTTCAAAAGGCTCTAGCCACAGATCGTGTTTGATGATATTAAGAGTTCTTTCCATGCAGGATGAATTAGAGTGTTTGAAATTTATGCTTTCACTTTCACAATTACCTTTTTGACTCCTTCAGGAGTAACGCCGGGTGCATGACCATCTTGGGGGAAGAATATGGCAAACATACCCGGTTTTACGGTAACATAAGTTTCTGCTAAGCCTTCAAAAAATGTAATGTCTTTTTCAGCATTGTAAGCAGCATCGGCAGGTGTACAACTTGTTGCAGGAGTATACCCCATTATTTCAATGCCCGACAATGGAATCTGTATGTCGATAAACTCATTGTGAGTTTCCAATTTGGCCTGTTCTTTTGTTTTAGGATTTGTTTGTGCCACATTGACAACCAGGTTTTTGCCCTGAAGCTCTGTTTTGCCAACCTCTAGCGCATTCAAATCGTGAGATTTTAAAAACTCTACAGCCTGAGCGAACAATGGATTCAGCCCGGCATATTTTTCCAGGTTTTCTAAAGTATCTACTATCATAGTTATTGTAATTAAATAATATTCTTATTCCAAATCATCAATCGTAAAATTCGTAAAGTCCGAGAAGCGTTTCAGCTGCACAAAGACCTCCTCCATTTTGTCGAGCCAATTGGCATCCATAAAAAAGCTGTCGTCAACCTTATAAGCACAAGTGAAATCTTTGCATTTTAGATAGTCAATGTGCTTGAAATCTTTTGGGAAACCTTTGGGGGCAGTTTTCAAAAATGATTCGCCTATCACCGGAAAATATTGCTTGAAAGAAGGGTCCTCAACTATCGACACATACTCGTCGATGTTTTCATAAATAGACTGCCTTAAAGCTTTCAGTATATTGGGTGGCGGACAGTAACTTCCTCCTGCCAGCATGCAGTTGCCCGGTTCCAAATGAATGTAATAGCCGCAATGGTCAGACTTCTTGCCTTTGGCATTGATGTATCCGCCCAAATGGGTTTTATAGGGAGTTTTGTCTGCACTAAAACGTGTATCGCGATAAATACGGTACGTACAGTCTTTGGGTTGAACACTTCTGATGCTTTCGTCAAACATAGAAATGCGTGTTATGGCTGCTGCCAGAAGCTTTTCAAACTCTTCCCTGACCACTTCGTACTCAGCACGGTGTTCTTGAAACCATTCGCGATTATTGTTCTCTGACAAATCTTTCAGAAATTGAAAAATAACAGGTACGTTCATTGTAATTCATCGTATATAACTCCACAAATGTAGGAAATTTATTTGTAACAAGCTATATTAATAATGAAAAAGCAAGAAAAAAGCATCGGTCCGAAAGAACCGATGCTAATAACACATTTATCAAAAAAACAGACTCTTCTGTTTTCGACGTATTTACTTATCCCAAGCGAATACAATCTTTTACTACTAATCTTTTATCTAATACTATGAAAAACACATTTATATAACATTGGCACAAATAAAAAGGTTCACAAAATCCTATTATTTTTATCAACTATGTTACATTTACGTGTTATTTTAGTTTTTAGAGTCTTTATTCTTTGATATTTATCTTTAAATTCAATTCTTCAAGCTGTGACAACTCCAGCGGAGCGGGAGCATCAATCATCACGTCTCTTCCTGAATTATTTTTAGGGAATGCCATGCAGTCACGAATAGAATCGAGACCGGCAAAGAGTGACACCCATCTGTCGAGTCCGTACGCCAAACCACCGTGAGGAGGAGCGCCAAACTTAAAGGCATCCATCAAGAAACCGAATTGCTCTTGTGCTTTTTCGGGAGTGAAGCCCATCAGTTCGAACATTTTATTTTGCAGTGCACTATCGTGAATACGAATAGATCCTCCACCTACTTCAACGCCATTAATCACCATGTCATAAGCATTGGCTCTGACGGCTCCCGTGTCTGAATCGAGCAAATGAACATCTTCGGGTTTGGGCGAGGTAAACGGATGGTGCATAGCCATGAATCGTTTCGATTCTTCGTCCCACTCAAAGAGAGGGAAGTCGACTACCCACAAGCAGGCAAACGTATTTTTATCTCTTAATCCCAGTTGGTTACCCATTTCAAGTCGCAATTCACAAAGCTGCTTGCGGGTTTTCATTGCGTCATCTCCGGAAAGTATCAGGATCAAATCGCCCGGTTTGGCACCGAAGGCTTCTTTCATCTGCTGCAAAGTTTCCTGAGAATAGAATTTATCAACGCTCGATTTCACCGTTCCATCGGCTTCGATGCGTGCGTAAACAAGTCCCTTAGCCCCTATTTGAGGTCTTTTCACAAAATCGGTCAGCGCATCGAGCTGCTTACGAGTATATGTTGCAGCTCCTTCTGCACAAATACCGCCTATAAAAGCTGCATCATCAAAAACAGAGAAGCCATGTCCTTTTAATACATCCATTAATTCAACGAACTGCATGCCGAAACGAATATCGGGCTTATCGCTACCGTAAGTTTTCATGGCATCATGCCAAGACATTCTGGCAAATGGCTCGTTGATTTCTATTCCACGAATAGTTTTGAACAAGTGTTTGGCCATACCTTCAAAGATGGTAATCACATCTTCCTGCTCCACAAAGCTCATTTCGCAGTCAATTTGTGTAAATTCGGGCTGGCGGTCGGCACGTAAATCCTCATCTCTAAAACACTTGGCAATTTGGAAATAACGGTCGAAGCCCGAAACCATCAACAATTGCTTGAATAGCTGAGGCGATTGCGGCAAAGCATAAAATTGCCCCGGATTCATGCGTGAAGGCACCACAAAGTCGCGCGCACCTTCGGGCGTTGAGCCAATAAGAATAGGTGTTTCCACTTCGAGGAATCCCAGTCCGTCGAGATACTTACGCACCTCCATAACCATTTGGTGGCGAAGTTCCAAATTTGAACGAACCGCATTTCTTCTCAGGTCGAGGTAACGATACTTCATACGAATATCATCTCCCCCGTCTGTATTATCTTCAATGGTAAAAGGAGGCGTTACGGCTGCATTGAGAACATGAAGTTCCGAAACGATAATTTCAATATCACCGGTAGGAATGTTGGCATTCTTATTGAAACGCTCATTGACAATTCCCACAACTTGAATAACAAATTCACGTCCCAGTTTATTGGCCTTTTCGCATAATTCGGCATCAACCTCCTCATTAAAAACCAATTGAGTTATTCCGTAACGGTCACGTAAGTCGATAAAGGTCATCCCTCCCATCTTACGGCTTCTTTGCACCCAGCCTGACAGCGTAACTTGCTTGTTTACATCGGAGATGCGTAACTCTCCACACGTATTGGTTCTAAACATGGTCTTTTATATCTTTATATTGATTATTTCTAAAATAACTATTCTTCCAAAGAATATGCAAAAATACACAATAATTTGCAATTCCACTTTGGTTGCCCCCACTAAATCAATCTCTCTTTGTGAGTTTCTTCAGCAGTTCCTTATTTTTATTTAGTAAAGTTCGGTTCTTGGCCGTTATATCTTCAAAGATCGAATCATTTAACTGCTTGAGTCCGTTAACATACTCTTGCGCTTTCTGCAGTACGTTGAGTCCTTCTTTTACCTCCTTTTCGCGGGGCACAAACACCTTGAGTCCATTGGTTATTATTTCAATATTCACCACATGATCGGTCATCATCGGATCGCCATCAAAATGTGCCACACCCGATTTGCTTCTGCTAATTTTTAACTTCTTGCACCTGAAGGTTTTAATGCGGCTATTCTGATCTATTGTTTTATTGAAAAGCTGATACGCTAACGAAGGAACATCGAGCACTGTAAAAGGCTCTAGAATCGTTACATCCAGCAAACCATCTGTCAATGTTGCCTGAGGGGTAATGTATGCGTTGTTGCCATATTGCGAAGCGTTGCCACACGCTATTAAGAAGGCCTTGTGTTTCTCCATTCCGTCTTCCGTTTCCAGCTCATAGGTTTCGGGCTGGTACGTCAAACTTTCCTGCAAAGTCTTTTCCAGGTAAGTAAGTAATCCTCTTTTGCCCGCTTTGGCAAATTTGAGGCTAACAAAAGCGTCGAACCCCACCCCACAAGTGCAAAAGAAAGGAACTTTGTTTATCAATCCGTAATCAATGGTTTCCACCAAAGATTCATTAATAACCTCAAGCGCCTTTTTAGGTTCCATGGGAATTTGTAAATGCCTGGCCAATCCGTTACCCGATCCGCTGGGAACAATACCCATGATTGTATCGGTATGAATAAGTGAGCGCCCAATTTCATTCACCGTACCATCGCCCCCAACAGCTATTACGGCATATACGCCTTCTTCAGCTGCTTTTCGGGCTATTTCAACTGCATGACCGGCATAGCTGGTCCATACAATTTCTGACTGATACTTCTCCTTATTAATAATATCATCTATTTGACTTATAATTAATTCCTTGTTTTGAGTTCCCGAAGCAGGGTTCAAAATAAAAATAACTCTTTTCATCATTACAAAAACATGCAGATTATGGGCTAATTCATAAGACAAGAGACAAAAGTAATATTATTATTTTATAGTAGAAGCATAATCATTTTATATTTTTGTTATCTTTGCAGCCTGTTTGAAAGACACATAACAGATTATAAAGCTATAGAACATATTTAATGTGATTCGAAAGCGGATTTATTAATAATATATTCATGAAATTACTACAAGAGAAGTTAGCAAAATACGACCTGCCGCAACAAGTGAAGGCAAAAGGCGTATATCCTTACTTTCGGTGTATCGAAAGTGAACAGAACACAGAAGTAATTATGAGCGGCAAAAAGGTTTTGATGTTCGGCTCTAATTCTTATCTGGGTCTGACAAATCATCCGAAGGTAATTGAAGCTGCTGTTGAAGCTACTCGCAAATATGGTACCGGTTGTGCAGGTTCTCGTTTTTTGAATGGAACACTCGACCTCCATTTGCAATTAGAAAAAGAGCTCGCAGAATTTGTAGGCAAAGAAGATGCCATCATCTATTCTACAGGATTTCAGGTAAATCTGGGTGTCGTATCGTGTGTTACAGGTCGTGAGGACTATGTAATTTGCGACGAACTTGATCACGCCTCCATTGTAGAAGGCCGACGCCTCTCTTTCTCTACAGCGCTAAAATTCAAGCACAATGACATGGCGTCACTTGAAAAGGAGTTGCAGAAATGCAGACCTGAAGCTGTAAAACTTATTGTGGTTGACGGTGTTTTCAGCATGGAAGGTGATATAGCCAACTTGCCCGAGATTGTTCGTCTCTCAAAGAAATACAACGCCAACATCATGGTTGATGAAGCTCACGGATTAGGAGTTTTGGGCCGTCAAGGTCGCGGAACCTGTGATCACTTCGGTGTAACGGATGATGTAGACCTGATCATGGGTACGTTCAGCAAATCATTGGCAGCAATCGGAGGTTTTATCGCAGCCGATGAGTCAATTATCAACTACCTTCGTCACAACTCACGCTCTTACATCTTTAGCGCCAGCAACACTCCTGCAGCCACTGCCGCAGCGCGTGCAGCACTAGAAATCATGAAGAGTGAGCCTGAACGCATTCAGCATTTGTGGGACATGACCCATTATTCACTCAAGCGCTTCCGCGACTTAGGGTTTGAAATTGGTCACACCTCAACTCCTATTATTCCGCTGTATGTGCGCGACATGGAGAAGACTTTCATGGTTACCAAAATGTTATTTGACGAAGGAGTATTTGTCAACCCAGTGGTGCCTCCTGCATGCTCACCTAACGATACACTTATTCGTTTCTCGTTAATGGCTACGCATACGCAAGAGCAAATTGATATAGCTATTGATAAGCTGGCCACTTGCTTCAAAAAGCTCTCTATCATTTAAAAGATATAAGAGATTCGACTTTTTATCAAAAAAAAAGGCATCCGTTTGGATGCCTTTTTTTCTTTGTACCACACCGTTTACATAGCAGCTTTTACTTGTCCAAGAACTTTTGCTACCTCCGCTCTTTCGGGCGATAACGCAACGGCCTCTTCTAAATAAGTACTCGCTTTTTGAAAATCATCACTGGCCGATTTCTTTTCAGCCTCGTATTTTGCAGCATCACTATTAGCCAAAGGAGCCGCTTTTTTAAGCGTAACCGCACCGTTATTGAAGAACAAAACCCCTAAGCTGTACAAAGCATCCGTTTTCCACTTTTTGCTAGTCACTTCGGTGGCATGCTTGTAACTCTCCTCCGCTTTGGCCAAATTACCCGCCTTCTGGAAAGCCTGTCCCTCTTTCAAATAATAAATAGCATATAACTTTTCAATCGTAGCATTAGCGGGAGCAGCCTGCATCGCTTCTTGCAGCGTAGCCAGATATTCACTGTCCTTATTCAAATTACGTAACGCAGAAGCCTTACCGATGTATGCCGAAGCTACATTGTAATTCTTTTTAATGGCCACATCGAATAATTTGGCTGCATCGGCATATTTTTTTGTACGGTCAGCACACACGCCACAATTGAAAGCCGTAATAGAATCTTGGTAATTGGTTTGCTTCAAATACTGATTGTACTTTGTAAAAGCCACTGCGTAGTTTTTGGCCTTCAAAGCATTGTCACCTTCGGACTTCAACTTAGCCGGATCGGGAGTTTGAGCAAAAAGATTAGTTACTACAAAACAGAAAGATAATAATACTAAAAAGTTTCTCATAATAATTTTATTTTAATTTGTCGTTTTCCAAATATAGTGAAATAACACTTTTCCCAAAAATATTTTTTGATATTTTTAGATTTTTGCAAAACATGTAACGTTTGTTATTTTATTTTTTTTGAATAAAATAAAGTTCATCAATCCGATTAGCTTTATAAACATGTATTCTTTTATTGTTGCAAATACGATATAATAAAACAGCCAAAAGTCTCAAAAAGAATCTATTATGGTCCATTAAATATATCTATAAAATCAAAATGATTATAAAATTCACATTTTATAAAATCTTTTTTTAAAAATATTTATATGACAAAAAGTTAATATTAATATTTAAATAATTTAAATAATATATAATTGATTATTTATGTCAATTACATTAAATAAAAATAATAAATTTAAGTAAGTATAAAAAACGTATATTAATTGCAATAAACTGAATATCAATCTACAGAATAATATTTTTAAAACATCATTCTTAACTTAAAGGAAAAATAATATATATAAAATAGGATCAGAAAACAGATCATAAGATGAAAACTCTATAATCAAAAATAGTATCACACTGCTTACATTAAAAATGCATAAATAGAGACACGAGCATATTGTAATTATAAATCACAAGGAAAATACATTCAATAATCTCAATATTAATTGCTATATTAGCAATATTAAAACAAACAAAACAAACAAACAGTAAACTTTGTTCATAAGGTATGAAAACAAAAAAAAATCTTATCACCTGTGCAAAGAAATTAACAATGACAACTTCAATATTGTTTTTTTCATGCTATTTCCAAACTATACAAGCACAAAACGCACAACAAATTAACGGAACTTTAAATTATCCTTTAAGCAATCCCAATATCCTAAACAATTTTGGATATAACCCATACGAGCTTAATCGCCTAGATTGTTTCTTTAACAAATTAATAAATGATACCACTATATTCATCAATAAGCTACATATAAATAGCTATAGTTCTCCTGATGGCCTATATGAACATAATGATACATTATCTAAGCAAAGACTTTATAATTTAAATAAATATATAAACGAGAAGTTTAATATTGAATCAAAAGTAAGAAATGTATCATTAACACATGTTGCAGAAGATTGGGATGGTTTACAAAAGCAACTAGAAGCAATTAACTATCCTTATTTAAAATTAATTAGAAACATTATTTCTTCTGAGCCTAATTTTGACAAAAGGGAAAACAAAATAAAGAAAATTAAGCATGGTAAAGCATATCGCGACTTATGCAATAGCATTTTTCCAACATTAAGAAGAGTAGAGATAAACATTGAGTATACCAGCCAAGACACATTGCAAAAACAAGCGAGTTTAGCACTTCCTTACTCCCTTGAAAACCAAGAAAACGATTCTGAAGAAAATAAGATAAATCAAAATGATCTTATTCAACAGCAGAGAGAATTTCTCATGTATAATGACAATTCCAGAAAACGTCGACGCGAATTATTAAATTCACAAAAAGCAAGGTATAGTTATTTTTTATTTAATCAGCCTCAGGATTTGTACCCTAAACTTTCTGTGAAGACTAATATTTTAGCTTTAGCAGGATTAAACCCCAATTTGGAATATACCACGCCCATTCCCAATATAGCTATTGAAGCATATTTCTTACGTAATTACTCTTTAGAACTATCCTTTGCTTATTCAAATTGGGCATATAATAACAATAAAAAATTTCAAGGAATATCTGCATACACCATTGAGCCTAGATACTGGCTTATAAAAGACAATAAATACAAAGGTTTATTTATAGGAATATATGCTCAGTTCGGCGATTATAATACCCAAAAATATCACGACATAGTATCATCAGAAGGCAACAAGACCGGAAAATATCACAGCGAAGGACTTTCGGTTGGATATTTGCAACCTATTTATGGTCCTTTTGCTGCCGAATTAAACTTTAAATTTGGATACGTTCATTCAAAAGTTAACGAATACAAGCAAGATAGCAATTATAATTTGTTTTTGTACTCCCATAATAAAGACAGATTTGACATAACAGGAACCTGCATAAATCTGATGTACAGATTCTAATTTCTAATTTGAAATAGAGAAAATAACTACATACAAAACAAATCCCCAAAACAATTAAAATGAAAAAATTATTTATTTTTTTAGCCATTATTGCGCTGCAGGTATTATTTGTAACTGCAAAAGCACAAACAACAATCAAAACGGAGCAATCGGTCTTTCGCTTTATTATCAGCCGCGGAGAAGTGTTTGAAACAAATGCTTCCGGAGCGTTGACAGAGCTGACTTTATCAGGTTTTTTTAGTGAAGATGTTAAAACAGAAGGAGAATTAACCCCTTCAAAAAGTGTAGGTTCACTAACACTTACTGGAAAAGCAAAAATTAATCCCTACAGTTTACAACGTCAAACAAAAGTCACTTCTTCATTAGTAATGGGTTCTGTATATGCTCCACGCGGACTTATGCTAAGCGTAATAGTAGACGGGTACCCTTTATCAGTACTACTGCCTTATGTAAACGAGAAAGACACTTGGCCATCCGGATACACCTATACATATAGTTTAGCCGTACAAGGAAGACAATTATCTGTTTCAGGAGTTAACGCAGAAAAAAATCAAAACAAATAAATAAGATTATAATTCAAAAGTAACAAAACAAAACAAATGAAAACAAAATTCTCCTTTTTAGCAACCCTTGTAGTTGCATTAGGCTTAATGTCATGTTCCGAGAACAATGATTTGCCTGTTGACACCGACAATCAAAGTATTTACCTAAAAATTGGTAACATTGAATCTGCTCAAACCAGATCTGAAGGTACCGCTGTTACTGAGGCAGAGGCCGTAACATTAACCGATGGATACATTTACTTTATTACCGCACAAGACGGTATTAAAGAGTGGTACAAGATAGCATCTTCGGGTACTTCTGATGTCGCAAACAAAGTTATAACAACTACTGACTTAAAAAATGGCTTTAAATTTAGCAATGTATCAGGAGAAGTTAGTAAAGTGTACATTGTTGGTAACCCCAATTTAGGAAGTGGCGAAGCTACTACCATGGAAGGATTTAAAACGTTATCTGAACTAAAAGCAGGAGTTAACGTTGGTATTTCTTCTCAGAACAACGTACAAGACTTGACTATTGTTGGAGAAGGAGGAGTGACAGCTGTCAATACGACTCAACATCCCACTGCAGCAGCAACAGATAGGCAAGCAGTTGTATCATTGACTCCCCTCTGTGCTCGCATTGAGATTGGCACTGTTAAAGTGATAGGAACAATAACTGGTTATACGTTAAAAGGTATCTATGTTAATAGGTTCTATGCAAATAAAACTCTTAGTAATGTGTTCTCCAATCTTCAAAGTGAAGAATTAACTGACAATTTCAGCACTGCCGGAACAGGAATTTATAGTAGTTACCCAACCATGTGCGATCAAAACGATGCAGGTTTAGGTAGTCAAACCTTACTTGTGACTTCACCTACAACCGGCAATAATGTATGGGCTTATCAATTTTTCCCCGGAGGTACAGAGAACCCAAGAATTACATTTAAGTTAACCGGAGTAACTAGTAGCGTTGGCGGTGAAAGCTATCCCGATCCTCAGTTTGTGAATATACGTGGATTCTTAAATAGTACAGGTACAGCTATTACCACTTTTGCACCAGGTACGATTTACCATATTAATGAAGTAAGTATTGAGAAAAATAATTTAACTCAATTACCAGACCCAGAAGATATTAATTTATGGGTTACGGTAACAATTAACACATGGAAAGTTGAGGTAGTTACCCCGGTAATGTAGTAATCAAATTGTTCGTCTTCTTGTTTTTTTTTTAAGAAGACGAATAATAAAAAATCAGGCATGAAATATAAAATGTTATTTATCGCGTTATGCTCCTTTGCACTCATAATATTTGCTTCCGGATGTACCAAAGCAGAATTATGCGAGGGAAAGAATGTGACATTATATTTCCAATATAAAGCAGGAGGCACACAAGATGTGCTTCCTGAATATATTGGCAGTGTAATGATATATGTGTACGATGCCGAAACGGGAAAATTCGTCCAATCGGCCAAAGTGAGTAACAACCAGCTACTTAGCTCTCAACAAACAGATTTACTACTAGATCCCGGCAAATATGACGTTATATGTTGGGGGAATGTAAATGATAACACTTTATTAGCAGACGTAACATCAGGAAAAACTAAAGCTATTATTGCAAATACAAGAACTAGCAGCGAACAGCAATTAAAAACCACAGACCCTTTATATTACGCAAAAACGACCCTCGAGGTCTCTTCAGAAAAACTAAGCAGCAGCGCAGAAGTCAATTTCTGCTGTGCCCATATTGATATTTGGGTATATGTTAAAGGCATTATAGATCAATCAACAACTACAGCTTCAATAGCACCAGTGATTAGCGTTGGTTATCTTCCCTCTTCATGCGATTTTGACATGAGGGCTCAAGGAGATAAAATCTGTTATTATCCCGAATCATCTTATAGAGAAGATAGATTAGTGTACATGTCACATTGTTCCGTTTTTAGGTTTGACGAAAACACGGACGCTTCTATTTACGTATATAATGGTTCAAACAGAAAACTTATAGACAAAATTAGTTTATGTGAATTCATAAGCAAAAACCAAATTAGTATCTCTCAGAAAGAAGAGGTTTCAATCGCTATATTACTTGAATATAGTCCGCTAGGAGTAACAATTAGCATTCCCGATTGGAAGGAAGTGCCTGTATCACCTCAATGGTAAATGTATAATTTGTATAATCAAATAATTCTGAAGAAATGAATATCAGAGGCATTTATAAAAAAATATATTACATTATATTCTTCACACTTAGCAGTTTAACGATGCTTTCGTGCACACAAGCAGAGGTACTAGCTACTACAGGTGAAGATGTAAACATGGCTATCAACCTGCAAACGCGTTCATTATCCGATGAAAATGCCTTGACTGGTGAAGAAACGCTCACCAACGTTTATGTTTTTATCTACAACTCGAACTATATGCTAGAGAATGGAAGCGATCTTTCAGTCACCGCCGGAAATCTTGCCAGCAAACGTTGGGTGGTAAAAGAAGGAATAAAACACGTGTACGTAATAGCTAATCCTGATGCTGAATTACAAACCAGACTTGCAGCCAAACCGTCTCGACAAGAATTATTATCCATGATTACTAACGCTAGCTCATTTGATGCATCCGTATCAAATATTCCTACAAAAGGTATATTAATGGCAGGAAAAGCAGAAAGCAAACAAATAACACAAAATACTGCCACTATAGATATTTCTCTTGAGCGCAAAATGGCCAGAGTTGATTTCTATCTGAGAAAAGAGGCTAATGTAAGCGGCAGCTTAGTGGTCAAAAGTGTTACGCTTGAGAACACTCGAAAAGCAGGTAAATTATATGACGAAACAAACAGTTATACATACCCAATTGCCAATATAAATACAGCAACACTAACTACCACAAGTGGCGTAGTTGTTACAGCAGTAACAAGTGCTCCGGCAACAGATAACACATACACGTTTGTTTCATATAACTATTCTTTTACCAATAAGTTAGGTTCACCATTTGTAGAAACTGATGTCAACAAGTTGAATATAACGATAGCCTATACCGAAAGCGGTTACACAATGACATATAATTATGTATTATATTTATCGACGAACAACACCTATGGTAGCTCATTATCCATTGTGCCCAATAGTGTTTATCAAGTAAAAGCAACGATATACAAAGAAGGAATAACTCTTTCTGTAAATGGAGTAACTACTATAACAAACAGTTTTGTAATTAGCTAAATAGCCAGCGGAGAACCATATGAAAAAATATATCATTATTACATTATTATTATCGTTAAGCTTAACAATAAGCACCTGCACCGAAAGTGATTTTACGGACAACAATTCGGCAGAAAAAACAGAGGTTACGCTCAACATAACTACTAGTTCACCTACTTTGGTAGGTAATGCGACCTCTAAAAGTATAGAGACTAGAACCGCTAGTCAGACCCTAACAGCTAACGAGAACAAAATCAGTAATATATGGGTTTTTCAATATGAATATAATCAAAGTACGCCGTTGAGCAGCACATTAGTTGAAGTTCCCCGCTACTATTCCCTGTCGGCCGGTGCTACCAGCCAAAGTATCTTATTGCAAACATCGAAGGCTACACAGTATCAAATAGTTGTCGTGGCCAATACAAACAGCAGCACTTGGGCATCGGATATTGCTAAAGGAAGTGCTCTTAGTTCACTTTACAGCAAAACAACAACTTATGCTAATGAAGCAGCCATGTATGGCAATGGCAATGAAAATTTACTAATGATGGGTACCGGCACACCGGGATTAATTTCATCACAAACAAACGTTAATGTTGCATTAAACAGACTGCTAGCCAAAATCACTTTTACATTTAAAATTCCGGATGCACTAAATTTAAGTGTAACCAACGTTGGTATTTACAATGTACCTAATATCATTAAATGCGGTGCTCCAGGGAGTTCCGATATTTATCCGTCAAGCGGTTTCAACACAGCTGTCTATAGTGAAATAGCTGTGACAGCAGGCACAAAGACCGCAACGTACACATGGTACGTTCCCGAAAATCAACAAGGGATCATAACAAACAGCAGTGCAAATACCAAAAATGACCTGGCTCCTCAAAATGCCATGTTCATAAGACTATACGGCGATTTCAAAGATAATGGAAACTCGTATGTATTCACTGTTTATCCCGGCATGAATGAAACCAATGACTTTAACATACGAAGAAATTACAACTACACAGTTAACTTAGACATAAACAGTGTCAATCTCTCTGACGCCAGAGTAGATGCATCTCCTGCCAACTGTTTTGTAGTAACGCAAAACAGTACAATCCGCTTCAACCCCTATAACAGAACAGAATCGGGAGGAGGTTTTAAGTATTCAGACTACGTAAATAAGTCCAATATAACCAAAACAATCAGCTACGTTAAAATACTGTGGCAAACCGGTAATGGAACATCTTTGGCTATCGGGAATAATTCGGCAAACAATTTAGTTTACATGCTCGATGACAAAATCTATGTAAAAAGTGGAAACATTAATGGGAATGCAGTCATTGCAGGATACAATTCCAGCAATCAGATTTTATGGTCATGGCACATCTGGGTTAATAATAAAAAGCCGGCCAATGTGGCTAATGCGGTAAAATACATGACTTATAAATGGGATGCAACCGGCATTTACACCAATCAGTTGGTTCAAGGACATAGTTTCATGTCATGTAATCTGGGCGCTGAAGACAGTCAATTTCAGAGCCTCACGTCTTATGGACTTTATTATCAATGGGGCCGAAAAGATCCTTTCCCGGGAGCAAACAAGCTGGTGCTCGACCCAAGTGCAGAATCGGGTAGTTTAAGTGATTTTGATTATATTTCTGCAAACATACTAGCTGTTTATGATAACAACGGAGCATTGATAGACATGCCATCTACTGTAGGCAACAGCACATCGGTTTTCAAGGCAGTTAGTACATCGCCAACAGTAGGCACCATTGCCTATGCTACACAAAACCCCACAACATTTATATGTGCCACAAGCATTCCGGGTAATTCAGATGAAACATTTCTGTTGAACTACGGCGATTGGTATTACGGATTAAACGACCGCCTTTGGGGAGGCATTCCATATAGTGAAGCCACGGTGAAATATACAGCCCCGGACGGCACGCTGCTTGCAAACAACGGGGCCACCTCAAAATCCATATTCGACCCATGTCCGGCAGGCTGGATGTTGCCACCGGCAGACGCATACATGATTTTCACTCAAACAGGACTAGCGGCAGGGGGCATTGATAATTTAAATGTTGTTTCGGCTACACGCTACGGATATACTTATTACGTAGGTGGATGGAAAACAGCACCTACCAGCTATTTTCCTTTTAACGGAACACGCATGTTTAGCGGTCTAATAACTCGTCCTGCTATCTGTGGAGTATACAGAACATCGGCTGCCACCCCTTCCGACAACCGTGTTTACACATTACACTGTCATAATTGGGATACAGATGCGATGGTAAACCCATGGTCGGGCCCTGGCGACAGATATTCGTACAGAGCCAACGGGGCACCTATCAGATGTATATTAATCAATGAATAATAGAGATGATAAACAGACTTACTATTTTTAGCTTCGTATTTGTTACCATGTTAATGATAACGTCGTGTACAGAATCACAGTTCAGCGACGTTGAATCGCCCGAGACATCACTATCAGAAGTCACTCTTAAGATGAGAACCGACGAGCCCAAGCTCGTGGGAGGCGTATCAAAAGGTGCAAATACTAGAAATGCATCGCAAACACTGATAACCAATGAGAAAAAAATTAGTAATATATGGGTTCTTCAATATGCTTATAATGAATCGAATCCTACCAGCAGTACGTTGGTAGAGGCTCCGCGCTATTATTCTTTATCAGCCGGAGCAACTTCGTTAAAGCTTTTATTACAGACATCTACCAGCCAAAGATATCAGATTTTTATCATTGCCAATACCAACAGTAGCACTTGGGCAGCAGACCTGACCAAAGGCAGTACGGTTGCCACATTGAACAATAAGGCCACAACGCTGAGTACAGAAGTAGCCATTTACGGTAACGGAAATGAGAACTTAATGATGATGGGCAGCAGCGGTCCGCAGTATATATCCTCGCAAACGTCTGTCAGTGTGGCCTTAACAAGAATGCTTGCTAAGATAACTTTTACATTCACCATCCCACAAGCGTTGAACTTAAGTGTTACCAGCGTGGGTATTTACAATGTGCCCAATGTAATACGTTGCGGTGCTCCCGGAAGCACTGATATACATCCGGCAGTTAGTGGTTTCAGCACTGCTGTTTACAGTGAGACGGCTGTTGCAGCAGGTACCAAGACTGCCACTTACACATGGTACGTTCCCGAGAACCAAAAAGGCACGGTAAGTAATACAAATGCAAACGTTAAAAATGACCTTGCCCCGCAGAATGCCATGTACATAAGACTATACGGCGATTACAAGGATGATGGAAATTCGTATGTGTTCACAGTGTATCCGGGAGCCAATATCACCAATGATTTTAACATCCGCAGGAATTACAATTACGATGTTACATTAAACATCAACAATATCAATTTGTCTGACGCCCGTGTCGACGCATCTCCTGCCAACTGTTTTGTGGTAAGTACAAATAGTATGATCCGATTTGACCCTTACACACGTCCCGAAACAGGTGGAGGTTTTAAATATTCGGATTACGTAAACAAGTCTGTCAGCACAAAAACAATAACAAGTGTGAAGATTTTGTGGCAGACAGGAACCAGCAGCACTTCATTAGCTCTGGGCAACAACTCCTCAAATGCCTACGCATACTTAAAAGATAACAAGATTTATGTAAAAACAGGAGCCATAAACGGAAACGCAGTCATTGCAGGATACAACAGCAGCAATCAAATTCTGTGGTCGTGGCACATTTGGGTGAATAATCAGAAGCCTGCCAACGTGGCCAATGCAGTAGAGTATTATACATATTATTGGGATGCCAGCGGCATTTATCCGTCAACGCTGATTAAAGGTCATAGCTTTATGTCATGTAACCTCGGTGCAGAAAACAATACGGTAGGCAGTCAAACAGCGTACGGTCTGTACTATCAATGGGGAAGAAAAGATCCTTTTCCGCAAGCAAGCGCATTGTTGGATCATTTAGGTACTACATATACCTCGGCGAATGTTATTCCTGTTTATGACAATGCAGGTGCAAGAATCACGTGGACCGATATGACCGTTGGAAGTTCTACTGGATTGTTTAAGTCTCTGGTATCTTCGAGTACGTACGGTACAATTGATTATGTAACAAAAAACCCTACAGCTTTTGTCTGTGGTGCTGCTGTCGTTTCAGATGGCTACGATACAAATGGAGCAAGAGTTAATGATGGCGACTGGTTCTGGGGACACAACGACAGATTATGGGGTGGAAGCGATTTTAATACAGCAACAAAAAAATACGGAACTGCGCTAGCTAATAACGGTGCAATAGAAAAATCAATATTTGATCCATGTCCGTCGGGATGGATGCTTCCACCAAGTGATGCCTTTTTAGTTCTAAGTAAAACAGGATTATCTACATCATCTGAAGCAAATATCAACATGAGCAGTGCTTTCAATTACGGATATACTTATTTTGTTGGTGGATGGAAAACAGGCAAAACCATCTTTTATCCATCTAATGGAGAAAGGGAATATAGTGGCAATACATTTAGAATTGGCCATTGTGGAACATACTTCACCTCTGCAGCCAGTGCCGGAGGAGCTGTCTTTACATTCCACGAACACCCTTCGTTAACAGATCCTTTAGATAATACAACGTACAAAGATAGATCAATGGCTTGCTCCATACGATGCGTTTTAATTAATGAATAAGTAGAGGGAACAAAAAAAACAGTACCTTTGTTCCCCAACATGACACCGCAAGAAGTACAGTCAAAAACCATTGCGTGGCTCAGATTCCCTATGATTATAGGCGTATTGCTGATACACAGCTACAACCCCATTCATCCGAAAGGGGATGTGTTTGTGTTTGTGCGCAACCTATCGTCCGAAGTCGTGGCACGCTTTTGCGTTCCGCTGTTTTTTCTCATTGCGGGCTACCTGTTTTTTTATAAACTGAAGCAGTTTAACGGTGCAACATACCGGGAGAAGCTCCGCAAGAGAGCCTCTTCCCTACTGGTGCCCTACCTGTTTTGGAACTTGTGGGCTATTGCCACATACGTTGTACTACAAGAAGTTTTTGAGTTGCGCACACTGGCTTACGGTCCTGTAGACAGAGTTGAAACGTGGCAAATAGGCGACTATCTGCGGTGTTTCTGGGACATCCGCGCACCGCATTATCCGCTGGTGTATCCGCTGTGGTTTGTACGCGACCTCATGGTAACCGTGCTCCTCACTCCCCTTGTGTATGCAGGCATAAAACGCCTGCCGCACCTCTTCATTGCCGCCCTCTTTGTGGCGTGGATCGGCGGTTTTTCGTTTCGTGTAACCGGACTCAACACGGGTGCCATCTTCTTCTTTTCAATCGGTGCATTGCTGAGCATTCAGGGTAGAAATATGGTAACCGAATGCAGAAAGATACAACGTTTCTCGTGGGTGGCATACCCCGCCATTGCGCTGGCCGATACCCTTTGCAAAGGCACAGTGGCTACCACGTACCTGCATCCGGCAGGCCTCCTGCTAGGCATTGTGTTCACCTTCAACATCACCTCGTGGCTCATCGAAAAGGAGAAAATACGTCCCCGGCATTTCCTGGCTTCGGGAAGCTTTTTTGTGTACGCTGCCCACGAACAAATGCTGAGTCAGATCCGAAAAACACTGGTCACTTTTGTGCCCGATACCAGTGAAACAGCCTCTTTCATACTGTATCTGCTCCCCCTGTTGCTCACCGTGGGCATTACCTTGGCACTGTATTACCTGCAACAACGTTTCGTGCCTGCGCTCAGTCGCTTTACGGTGGGTAAAAGAGACTGATCCCCCCAAAGCAAGGTCGCTCATCGGCTTGAAACCCCGCCGATGAATGGATTACGGAACAATACTTCCCCAAAAAAGGAAAGCTTATAAGGTCTTTTCGATATCAGTAAGAGAAGTCGAGGCCAACTTCATACGGCTCTGCTCCTCGCCGAAGCCAAACAAGGCAAAGTCGTACTTGCAGGGGTCGTGCGGACAAAATTCCTTGAGGTGTTCCGTGATGATCAATGCCGTTTTCAGCCGCTCGGTTCGGGGAATGTCCGTCCACAGCTCACGCGAGATGCGCCCCACATGCACATCGAGCGGAATGATAAGTTCTGCGGGCGAGATGCGCTGCCACACGCCCAAATCGACAATGCCGTCATTCCTCACCAGCCAGCGAAGCATCAAGTTGGAGCGCTTGCACGGGCTCTTCGTAAGCGGCGAAGCCACGTGCCGGGTTTGCAACAAAGCAGATAGTTCATGCAATCCGCCCAAAATTCCCTTGTCACCGGTAAACAGTTCCTCTAAAGAATGATGCGTGGCATAAAACCCTTGCAACGCCCGGCAAACAAAGAACAAATCGCGCTCAAAAATAGTGCGGTGCACGTTGCGCGCAGAATCCTCCCATCGTTGCCAGCCACCCTCTATGATGAAGTCGAACGGAGAATCGCCCATGGCTTCGTGCAACCGCTGCGCATCACGGCGCACCATGTCGCGACGCCCCCAAGTGATCACAGAAGTGAGTAAAGCCGACACCTCCACATCTTGCAAACGCGAAAACCGACGGGGAAATTGCACCGGATCCGTGTCAATAAACGCCTGCACATTGTATTTTTCTGTCAATTCTTCTAATAAATCCTTTAACTGCATGCACGCAAAGATAGGATTTATCTTAAAATTCCAGCACTTTTTTTATCTTTGCTCTCCTAATTTAATAAAGTAACAGAAAAAATGAACAATTCCCCTCAAGCTGCTAACAAAGGCTTTACAAAGGCCTTTTGGGTTAGCAACACAGTCGAACTGTTTGAACGCATGGCATACTATGCCGTATTTATCGTTCTAACCATCTATTTATCGAGTATTTTAGGTTTCAATGATTTCGAGGCAAGTATCATTTCCGGGCTATTCTCGGGCGGTTTGTATCTGCTACCCATTTTGACGGGAGCTTATGCCGACAAAATAGGCTTCCGCAAGTCAATGATCACCGCTTTCACCCTGCTCACCATTGCTTACGTGGGACTGGGTGCGTTGCCCACTTTTCTGGAAGCATCCGGATTGGTAACCTACGGCAGCACCACACAGTTTAACGGTTTGCCGCAAAGCAGCGAACGCTGGATTATTGTGCCTGTGCTGGTCACGCTGATGATTGGCGGTTCCTTCATCAAGTCCATCATATCGGCTTCCGTTGCCAAAGAAACCACCGAAGCTACCCGTGCACGCGGTTACTCCATTTTTTACATGATGGTGAACATCGGAGCCTTTACGGGCAAAACCGTTATCGACCCCCTGCGCGATCAGATTGGCGACCAAGCCTACATTTACATCAATTACTTTGCCGGCGCCATGACATTCATCGCCCTGCTGGCCGTTATATTGCTTTACAAATCGGCAGAGACAGCCGGCGAAGGCAAAAGCATGGGCGACATCGGTCGCGGTTTTCTGCGCATCATCACCAACTGGCGATTGCTCATACTGATCCTCATCGTAACCGGTTTCTGGATGGTGCAACAACAGCTTTACGCCACCATGCCCAAATACGTTATCCGCATGGCAGGCGAAACCGCCAAACCCGGATGGATAGCCAACGTAAACCCCTTCATCGTGGTGTGCTGCGTTAGTTTCGTGACACGCCTCATGGCTCGCAAAAGCGCCATTACATCGATGAACATCGGCATGTTCCTCATCCCCATTTCTGCCCTGCTGATGGCATGTGGCAACCTGCTGGGCAATGATTTGCTGGGCAGCATGAGCAACATCACCCTGATGATGATACTCGGAATTGTGGTTCAGGCACTGGCAGAATGCTTCATTTCACCGCGCTACCTGGAGTATTTTTCGCTTCAGGCACCCAAAGGCGAAGAAGGCATGTACCTCGGGTTCAGTCACCTACATTCCTTCCTTTCGTCCATTTTCGGTTTCGGGTTGGCAGGAATCCTGCTCACCAAATATTGTCCCGACCCCGCTTTGTTCGACAGCCGCGAGGCATGGATGGCCGCCAGCGCCAACGCCCATTACATCTGGTATTATTTTGCAGGCATCGGTTTGGTAGCCGCTTTTGCGCTGCTAGCATTTGCTAAAATAACCAACAAAATGGACAAAAAAGGATAGTCGGTACGTTCAGTTCTTTTTTATTGTGTATATTTGTGGCCATTTTACCATCGCGTATATTCAACATGAAAATAAAATTTATAAGCCTTGCCAGCGGTAGTAGCGGTAACTGCTACTACTTAGGCACAGAAAAATACGGCATACTGATTGACGCAGGCATCGGAATCCGCACCATAAAAAAGACATTGAAAGAAGTACAAATACCCATGGAGAGCCTTCGGGGCGTTTTCGTTACGCATGATCATGCCGATCACATAAAAGCCGTGGGACATTTGGGCGAAAAACTTCACATACCGGTTTACACCACCGCGCGCATTCACGAAGGAATAAACAAAAGCTACTGCATGACCGAAAAGTTGTGCCACAGCGTGCGTTACCTCGAGAAAGAAGCGCCCATGCAACTGGAAGATTTCCGCATAACCTCATTTGAAGTTCCGCATGACGGAACGGATAATGTAGGTTACTGCGTAGAAATTGACGGCAAAACATTCTCTTTTGCCACCGACCTTGGCGAGATTACGCCCACTGCCGCCCATTACATTTCAAAGGCCAATTACCTTATTATAGAGGCCAATTATGACGAAGAAATGCTGAAAATGGGTCCCTACCCTGCCTATCTGAAAGAACGCATTTCCGGAAGCACCGGTCACATGTGCAACATGGACACGGCCAATTTTCTGGCCGAAAACATAGGCGAACACTTAAAATACATCTGGCTGTGCCATTTAAGTAAAGACAATAATCACCCCGAACTGGCTTATAAAACCATTGAATGGAAATTAAGAAGCAAAGGAATTATTGCCGGAAAAGATGTGCAACTCGCTGCTTTAAAGCGCAGTACGCCATCTGAGGTATATGTATTTGAGTAGCTGCTCGAAAAAAGCCTTTAAAAAAGGTTCTTTTTTACTTGCCAGTAAAAAATAAAAAGCCTATTTTTGCACCCGCAAACAGAAAAAAAATGCACTCTTAGCTCAGCTGGTAGAGCAATTGACTCTTAATCAATGGGTCCAGGGTTCGAGTCCCTGAGGGTGTACCATGTTAGTTTTTGTTGTTGAAATTATAACCCCTTTCTGTTGTTGTTCAGAAAGGGGTTATTTTTTATACTTTTATCAGTAACGCCTGCGCGGTGCAGGTCCCATGACTCGAAACGCTATTCCACCGTCTTCAACCTTCAACCTGCCGGACACCGGTATCGAGCCACGCCTGCCATTGTAAGAAGGTACATACGAGTAACGGTTGCCACCAATGGATTTGAGCTTTCCACATTCCCAGTCGTTGAAATCAGAATAGTAAGAAAATTGAGTTCGCCCGATGCTTTTCACCTTGCCTGCCTCATACGACCAAAAGTCGGAGTAATACTGAAAGCCCACATTGCCGATGCTTTTTATTTTTCCCGATTCGTACGACCAGAAGTCAGAATAATAAGAGAAAGAAACGTTGCCGATGCGCTTCACCTTTCCCGCCTCGTATGCCCAGAAGTCGGAATAATAGTCAATAAACGCCTGCGTGTCAATTTCAAGAATGTCGCCATACATGTTAACAACGGCGTAACCACCATCTTCGAGGTCAATCATTACCTCAAACTTGCCGTAAATATCTGTGTAAACGGTGCTGACCTGCGCACCTGCACCTCCGGTAACGAGGAGCAAAAGGAGGGATAAAGCTAATTTTTTCATACGTAATAAATAGTTTTGTTAATTCCAGTAATGTAAATGAATAACACAAAGGTAAATCATAATTTGCAAAATACAAGTAATTTTAAATAAAATTTCCGGCTCGTGCACGCTATTTTGTCAAGGTACATGGAGCCGGAAATTACTGTTTACAGTGTCATGGCTTGTGCGCCCACGGCACCTGCAACGGCACTAGCCACTGCGATGATGATTTTCAGGAGAATTCCCCAATTGACTTTCTTCATTTTTTCAGGTTTTTAATTCAACAATTGTATTACATTTATGTACCCCATTCCTGACCGATCAAGCCGCCAAGGAAGCGTTATTCGCTAGGGTTATAGAATGACCGGTCGGGCCAGCATTATGCGTTCTGGCTATTGGCATGGACGGCCGAGCCAGCGTTACCCGTTCGGATGACCGGTCAAGCCGCCAAGGAAGCGTTATCCGTTCGGATCATCGGGATCTTCGCCGGTACCCCCTGTACCACCGGTACCGCCTGTTCCGCCTGTGCCCGGATCAACCGGTTCATCGGGAGTTTCAGCATCCTCCGTTCCCGTCCACCGCTGATACTCCACCCCGCTAAACAAGGCTCGGGTAGCGCCTCGGGTGCTCGGACTGCGGGTCGATGTGGGTGTAAACTGCACCCTGAGAGCGCCAATCTGCGAAGCCGAAACATCATCGGCTTTATTCACGCCGCGACCGCTGGCATTGGCTAGGATGGTAAACGAGCCCAGTCCATCGAGCCGCACGGTGCGACTGTTGAGCAGCTGTTCTCTGAGCACACTCATCAGGTTGCGAATTACGTTGTGCACATCTCCCGGGGTGAGTGAAGCCTTTTCGGCAATCAGTTCGCCCACTTTCTGGGTGTCGATTACCTTGCCCACTTTGACCAAGCGCGGATGCCATTTCTTCACTCCGTCTTTCGACACAATGTTACTTTGACGTGGTTTGTAAAATAAAGTCATAAATAGTTACTTTTAAGGGTTAATTACTCGTGGAAAGAAGCGGGTTCGTTGCATTCAGAACTCTCGCTTCTTGACTTTGTTCCGGAACAGTGCAAAGGTACAACCTGCCCCAAAGAGGGTCACTATTTATGGTTCGCAGTGGTTTATGAAGGGTTGAAATTAACGAAAAACGAATAAAATCGCTAATTAGAAACCGCGTATGAATCAGAAAAGGCGGCCAGCCACGTTACGTTCGTTCTAAGGCTCTCCTAAATAGTGTACAATACATTTCACCTGTGCGGGAGTGAGCAGGTGCAAGCGCGATGAGTAGCCCGTTTGCTGCAAACAGTCGGTTAGTTGCCGGTTGCGGGCAATCCACACATTGAGTTTTCTGCGTGCCACGGCAGCCGTGAATTCGGGCAGATACAACTGCGCCAGTTCTGTTTTCGTGAGACTGGTATAGGGAAATTGCATTTCTTGTGTTTCCATTATTCTTTCATTTTAGATGTTTCTTCGCTTATAATTTACCGTTTTTGCGCTGTATCTTGCGTATGTGCTTTTCGTACGTATCCATAAACAATTCGGGGTGGTTAAATGCCCAAAGCACATAAACGGCAGGGCGTTCTTTACGCTTCAGCTCGGGTAGATAAGAGAAGTTCAAGATGCGCCACACCAGTCCGCCGATGCCGCCAAGCTCGGTGCGACGGCACATCTCACAAATGGCCGACACGGATTTTTCGTCGGTCACCTCGAGCATGTTCATTACTTCACGCACCCGGGCAACCGCCCGAAGATACGTGCCTTCGTCGTGCGGGGGCGCTCCACGAAGGGAGTTTAACAGGGCTGCAGGAAGGGTCCCGTTTGCGTCGCTGCTTTGCGGATCGTCGTTCATGTTTGGTGACTCAGGGAAATTCTCCCTCGAAAATGGAACGTGACCTGCTCTTAAAGTTCCTGTTGGAGGAAACCCGTTTGCGCCACCGCTTTGCGGATCGTCGTTCATGTTTAGTGCTCCAGTTGGAAGAGCAGCATCGCTATTACCCCCTCCGAAGCCAGCAGGTTTATAGGCTCCCGAAAACTCTTCCCTATTAGACTCGCCAGACGGAGAAGAAAAAATAAAATCAGCGGAAGCGGAAGACAGACCATTAGAAACAACAGCGGGTTCACCCCTGTTTCCGGCAACGCTTTGTGGGGGCAGGCAGCCCGTGGCTGTTATGCCACACCGGGCGATTTCATCTGCTGTGCTATGCTCTTCTGTAGTCTGTTTTAATTCATTTTGATTTGCTGTACTATTCTCTCCTTTGTTTTGGTTTCCTCTTGTATCCTCTTGTTTCCTTTGGGGGATTCCTTCCGAAGTAACTGCTTCGGAAGGCGCATTTGGGGGCAGTTCGTCCGAAGCAGCCCGTTTACGACCCTTTCTTTTGGGTTTTTCAGCGGGTGGTTGGGGTGCTACCTGCGGTAATTCAATCAAACTAAATTCGGGATTGATGGTGCGTTGCCGCTTACAATCCTGATTAATTTTCAGGTAGCGCAGCTGAATGGCAGCCGAGGTAAGCACCGCCTTGTCTTGAAACAAATCAACGTTAAAAATCTTAGCCAAAACGCACGCATCAACAATTTTAGCAGCTAGCTCGGGTTCGCATTGCAGGGTCTCGCTGAGGTCGAAACAAGTGTCCTCATCCCAATTCATGTAATACCCCCGCGTGCGGTAAATATCGGTAAACAGCATCACGATGGCCATGGTACCCGTGCAACCGAAAGTACGCGCAATGCGGCGTACTTTGGTGTCTTTCATAAAATCAACGTCGAACGGAAAATAATCGAGTCCGTCTTTCTGTGGTCTTGCCATGTTCGTTATTTTGTTATTATAAATTCATTTTCAACATCAAAACAGGGGCAGGATTTAAGAAACTCATTCGGTGTGATAACACCGTTGCCATCTGCATCCGGACTGGCATCCCGATGCCCTATCACCTGCTTCACCGAAGGAAAGGTCAGGCAAAGCGCATCTACCAATTTGTGCAATGCCTCCTTCTGTGGCTGAGTGCGCGTGTCGCACGGCTGTCCCGCCTCGTTGAGTCCGCCCACGTAACAAATGCCTATAGAACGGGCATTCCACCCCATGCAGTGCGCCCCGTCGAGCGTCACATCACGCCCCGCCTCAATGCTACCATCCAAGCGAATAACGTAATGATAACCAATGCTCCAAAATCCGCGATCGCGATGCCATGCATCAATAACCGCCGCGGTAACATCGTGACCGGCACGTGTGGCCGAACAATGAATAACGATTGTATCTCTCATCATTAATTAATATATTTACTGTTTATAATTTAAAGATATGTTACTACATTTTTATATTTCCCGCAAACGGCAGGTACCCGCAACTGCGTGTTGATGGTAGCTATCGAAAAATTCTCGGCCCGGCACATGGCGCTAACCGACGGATAACGCCTTACCACCTCGCCCGCTTCGTTGAGCACGCCACAAGGCTTGGCCTTAAAATTAACCAGTCCGTGCAGCAATGCATGCTGAAAATTTTGATATTGATCACACCACTCCAGGTTATCCGCCCGGTTGTTCGCTTTGTTACCGTCGAGGTGATTCACCATCGGCAGATTCTCGGGATTAGGAAGAAACGCCTTGGCCACCAACCGATGAACCAAGTGTTGAGTTATAATACCCTTCATGCAAATTCCCACCCACGCATACCCCATAGAAGAGTTCTTTGTTTTGTGAAAACAGCTTCCACCACGCTTAAAACTGGCCACCCTGCCGGCATCAGACACCATGTAACGACAGTCGGTTCCTTCAATAAATCTCCAATTTTCCATGATATTGTTTTTTGTTATAAAATAAAATTACTATTCCTGTTATTTATGAAGTCGGCACGCCATTCATTTAACGCCTGCCGGCCCATTTTATATACCATTTGAAACGTTCAATACAAGAAGTTTCTTTTGTGTGTACAACTTGCACGCTTTTCGTGTATATACTAAAAACACGCAACGCACAACTAGCATCCATACGTTGTAGCTATTTTTAAGGGCAAAAAGACATTGATTACGCTCTTTTCTCGTTTGTTTTTATTATTTTAGAGATGCAAACAGCTCTTTTTAATTTAACGATTTATTACCGTCAAAGATCATTTTTGAAGCAGAGAAACAAAACCACCACCCACCACCACAAACCACTGATAATCAAGCACATCGAAAAAACCGTTAACCATTTAAACAACACCGGCAAAAAAAATAATTCCACCGATGCAAACCGCTGATAATCAAGCCCATCGAAATAACCGTTAACCATTTAGACAACACCAGCAAAAAAAAATAATCCCACCAATGCAAATCCCTGATAATCAAGCACATCGAAAAAACCGTTAACCATTTAAACAACACCAGCAAAAAAAATAATCCAGCCAATGCAAACCACTGATCCTCAAGCACATCGAAATAACCGTTAACCATTTAGACAACACCGGCAAAAAAAATAATTCCACCGCTGCAAACCGCTGATACTCAAGCACATCGAAATAACCGTTAACCATTTAGACAACACTAGCAAAAAAAACAATCCCACCGTTGCAAACCGCTGATTTTCAAGCACATCGAAATAACCGTTAACCATTTAAACAACA
>ERZ894229.132-NODE-132-length-82696-cov-17.4071_pt1 | contig 82696 bp, 101 predicted proteins | sample MGYA00380295_ERZ894229 | MGnify/ENA primary metagenome ERZ894229 (study PRJEB32331, sample SAMN06328479) | human gut metagenome | biome: human gut microbiome; feature: stool | host: Homo sapiens | collected 2014-09-17 ... | reverse complement strand
CAATTCATCTCCCACCTATAGAGGAAGGAGAATTCTTGCTATATATTATGTTAAAATTACATATTTTATAAAACCGAGGTGATATTTATGAGCAGTAAAGTGGCATGTCTTTACATCCGCGTCTCGACAGAGGACCAAACAGAGTTATCTCCTGATGCGCAGAAACGTCTTTTGCTGGATTACGCTCAGAAGAATGACATGATTGTTTCCGGGGACTTTATCTTTACTGAGAGTGTTTCCGGCCGGCATGCGCAGAAGCGTCCGGAGTTTCAGAAGATGATTGCCCTGGCGAAGCAGCCATCTCATCCTATTGATGTAATCCTGGTATGGAAATTCAGTCGTTTCGCCCGTAACCAGGAAGAGTCTATCGTATACAAGAGTATGCTCAAGAAGGATAATGTAGACGTGATCAGTGTATCTGAACCATTGATCGAGGGACCTTTTGGCAGCCTGATCGAGCGCATCATCGAATGGATGGATGAATACTATTCCATTCGATTGTCGGGTGAGGTCTTGCGTGGCATGAAAGAAAAAGCCCTGCAAAAAGGCTATCAGACATCTCCCTGTCTTGGCTATACTGCAGTTGGACATGGAAAGCCTTATGTTATTAATGAGGCTGAATATGCCATTGTCTCTTATATTATGGACCTGTATGATAATCAGAACTTAGATGAGACAGCTATTGCCAGACGTTGCAATGATCTCGGGTACCGGACGAAACGTGGAAAACTCTTCGAGCGGCGTAGCGTTGACCGGATTCTTGGAAATCCCTTCTATTGCGGAACTGTTGTCTGGAACGGAGTGGAATTTGAAGGAAACCATGAGGTACGTCTTTCCAGAGAACGGTATGAAAAGCGTCAGAAGCTGATCACTTCCCGGAAACGTCCAGTCAAGGCGCGGAATGTCTCTGCCTGTAAGCACTGGCTATCCGGTCTTTTAAAGTGTTCTGTCTGTGGAGCTACACTTTCTTACACTGGCAATAATAAGTGTCCTTATTTCCAGTGCTGGAAATATGCAAAAGGATTTCATAAGACTTCCGTAGCCTTATCTGTCAAAAAGGCCGAAGATGCTGTGATAACTTATTTTGAGCAGATCTTAGATGGAGCAGAATTTACATATGTGTGTAAAAAGAAAAAGACTGATCATTCACTACAGATTGATCAGTTGCAAAGAGAGATCAGTAAGCTCGCCATGAGAGAAGGCAGAATCAAAGAGGCTTATGAGGCAGGCGTAGATACTCTGGAAGAATATAAGAATAATAAGGATCGTCTGGTATCAGATCGGTTAGAATTGACTGCTGCCCTTTCACAGCTATTACAGGAAGAACAGGCAGAGCAGCCTAATACAGAAGAAGTCCTGAAAGAGATCCGTTCTGTTGCGGATGTCCTGAAGAATCCAGACGTAGGTTACGAAGAAAAAGGAAATCTGATCAGAAGTGTTGTGGAGCAGATCATATATGATAAGGAATCCGGAAAAATGTCTTTTGACATCATTATTTCCTGAATTTCAACCATCCATAAAAAGTGTCATTTCAGCCTTTTTAACATATTTGTAATATTTTTCCCGAACTAAAAATCCCGCAAACCCGCATAAACGCTGGGCTTGCGGGGCTATTATAGGGTACTGCACTCCGGTGGCCCGGATGGTGAGATCAGTGCTTCTCTGCGTTATCTTTCCCAGCGTTTTACCATGCCGAACCGGACGACTTCTGCTTTGCTCAATGATATAGGAACAGAAGAATCAGCTCATAAATGTTATCATTTTAGTTATGTAAATGTTGAAACCGTTTTTCTTATCCACTAACATTAATTTAATTGCATTTCTTCTTGACACACCACCAAATTGGTGGTATTATATAATCATCAAAAGAACGGAGGAAAACAAAATGAAGAGATATAACTTATCAAGCATTATGAAAAGAGCATGGGAACTGGTTAAGAAATCTGCAATGACAATTTCCTCCGGTCTTAAGAAAGCATGGGAGGAAGCGAAAACAATGGAGCAAAAATTAGTTGAACTCGTCGGAAGTCCAAAACAGATTGCATGGGCTGAAGATATAAGAAAAAACATGATTTCATATTTATCTGCTCTCGTTAGAAAATACGAAGCCGAAGACAGACCTGCTCGCGCAGAAAAAAGAGCTAAAGATATGGAGATTCTTAGCAACATCAAAGAAGCTTCATGGTTTATCGAAAATCGCAGTTATGCCGTATATTCTACAAATTATGATTCAAACGATTTAAGCGAATTAATGGCGAACCGAAATGAAATGAATTTATATGAGCGTATACATAAATATGTCAAAGAACATTGATAGAAAGGGGGATGAAATGTATGTATAAATATAATCAATCTGAATTTGAATCCATGATGGATGAATTAATGCATGATTTCAAGAAAGGCTGTGGAAAATCTGAAGCCGAACTTGATGTAGCTTACAAAATCTTAAATCCCTCTCCTGTCGGTGGGTTTGTCGACAGCCTCGTTAAAATGGATAAAGATTATAGCACGAATCTATGGGAGATCAAGCGAAAACAGATCAAAAGTTTTATACCTGAATGCGACGGATACCAGTTAGACGACATCGTGGCCTATTGCCGTGCGAAATTCTTTAAAGAAGAAGTCGATCGTATCATATATGATAATTCTATCGCTGAAGAATGCGATGTTTGTGTATATGCGGACGGTACTATATTAAGTCCGGAATGGCCATATTTATGTGCAAAAGTATATGTGAGTATTAAATGGATTGATGAAAACAAAACCACTTACACCCGTATTTTCCCATCCGCGGTAGGATTCATGTCTTACAAAACAAAAGGGTCTATGGAAGATGATCTGAAACAAAAAGAAAATATGTCCACCACAGAAATGCGTGAACACTTAAAGATATCCCGAGCAGAGTTCTCCAGGCGCTATAACATTCCGCTCCGTACACTTGAGAACTGGGAATCCGGAAAAAGCAAATGTCCGGATTATGTGAGACAGTTGTTAGAGCGAGCTGTCTTGGAAGATTGCGAAGTGAAATAGGAGGCGTGTAAAATGATTAAGAGAGTAAAACTTGAAACCATTTACAAAATGGCTAAAGAAGATAACGAGGAAATAAAAGATCGTAAGCTTTTCCCGGACGGATGGGATGAAAAAGTCTACGATTATTATAACAAATTGTCGAAAGAATCTTCCGACGTTGAAATGTTCATGGAATTTCTGGGCGGTGAAGATTCGCCGCTAGAAATGGCGTACGCATACAGGAGAAACATGTATATTATGCTGTACACAATGAACGCAACAGATACAATGGCATTTGTGGATAGCGAATATGATATATTCTACATCGTATCAAAAGACGGCGACGATTATAACAGCTGGGAGTGGTGTTTCACAAACAATATTGACCCCATCAAATACAGGGGTGACGACGGAGACGAACCAGTCCCGGAATGGCTCATAAAAAAATACGAAGAACAAATAAAATCAAAATAAAAATAAGCCCCTGAGAGATAATCCCGGGGGCTTTTATCGTGCTTCACTTAAATCGCAATCAGGTCTTTCCATGTTTCAGATCCGCATATTCCGTCCACCTCCAAAACTTCTTTTCTGGATTCCTGATAAGCTTTCAGAGCGTAAATCGTGTTCGCATCTGCTGTCCATGTAAGTTTCAAGGCTTTGCCGTTTTTGCCTTTAAAGCCTCTGGCTCTTAAAATTTCCTGTAAAAGGAGCACAGATGTGTTTTTATCTCCTGCTTTTACTGTTTCTGGATTAAACATATATTTCTCTCCTGTTTGTATCGTATTGGATGGTATTTTATTAATGTCAGATGGTTTATTCACTGCATTAGACACAATGCTATAGTCCGGTGTGCAGAACTTAGTTCCGGGCATCTGACTGTTAAGGTAACTTTTAGCGCATACACCACCACCATTTGCGATAATACCGGATGCACCGGAAGTATTACCCTCTATTGTGTAAAATCTATCCCCGATTACTGCAGTAACCAGTCCAGTATGAGTGAACATCCCGTTATGATAAAAGATAACAACATCACCAATTTTCGGGTTTGCGTTCCGGGTAAACAGTTTTCCCAGTGTTGGACAGTACACGTAAGGCCAGTGTTTCAAGAGTTTCTTTGCATTATCCAGGCCAAAAGCTTTCATGAAACACCAAGAGATAAACGCTGCGCACCATGGCTGTCCTTGATAATCCGGCTTAATGTCTCGCCAATATTTTGTATAATTTGCGGATCCTGCATTTGCTGTTTTGTTATCAAGCTGGTTGTTACTTTTCTTTTCAAGATAACCCTCTTCATTTTTCGCAATTAGAATAACTTTTTCAATTTCCTTGTCCACGTCTGTTCCCCCCTCCTGCTTTTTGCTTTCTGCATAGTCTTTATAGAACGCATTTCTGTCTACAGTTCCACCGATGCCTGGTATCTTCGCTTTGCTGGAATACTGCCAGCCCACACCAAAGTCCGGCCGGAGTCGTTCCTGTAAGGTGCCGTTATCTGATGCCGGATAACGTGCGATCCAGAAATCATATTTTTTCAGATGGCTACAAATTACATTCAGGTACCAATCCACATTGCAATAAATACCAAATTTATATCCCGCTGTCGTGATAATCTTTTCGAATGCTTCTGCCAATTTATGGATCTGTTCAGCTCCGAGGCTTCTCTGATTATTCCATTCCAAATCCAGCCAGACCGGATACTGCAGTTTTCGCCCGTTCAAAACTTTCACTACTTTTCTGGCTTCGCTCTGTATCTCCGCAACTGTCATGGCATAACTGTATTTATATGCTCCGGTTGGAATGTTATGCTTCTGACATCCGGAGTAATTTTTCTCAAAGCAGCTATCAATCACGTTTCCGGCTTCTGTGATCCGGAGTATTGCAAAGTCCATTCCGTAGTTTGCTACGGTATCCCAGTCGATTGCTCCCTGCCATGCCGAAACGTCTATTCCTCTTATTTCCATGTCCGTCTCCTTTCATAGGGGGAAAAGGGATGGTTTCTCATCCCCTATTCGTCTTTATTTGCCTGTTTTACAATCTGGTTCACATATGTAGAAAGACCAGCAATCAGGATTCCCTGTGTGATTGCTGTAAAGATTGCCATTGCAATATCCTGTCCGGTACCGCAGGTGCAGGTGGCAAACACATAGATCGCGCAGATTGCAATGCTGATTCCGCCAAGGATAAGCGGGATATACTTATCTTTTACTGCCTGTGCCTGTTTTAATGCCATTCCTACAAAATATAAGGCAATTGTTACTACGATGAGTTCCGGTTTTACATAGTTAATGATCTGTTCCATAGTCATTCTCCTTTTTGTTTGATATGTAATTCATCAATTTCCTGCTTCATCTTGGTCACCATACCATTCCCGCCTAACGCATGATAGGCGTCGTACATTTCACAGAAGTTCTGGTACGCATACGATGGAATGTTTCCGAACTTTGTGTACTTTGCATGATACTCTATCATCTGCACGCGGAGCAGGAGCATAGTCCCCTTACTATTTGCATCCCGGTCTTTTTTCTGGTTCTTCAAGATCCAGACGATATACCCTAAAAGAACCGGTAATACAATAGTATATGTCTGCATGAGTATTTCTTTCACTGTTTCACTCTTTCTCCGGTTTGCGCCGGCGTAATTTTAGATAAAATAAAAGAAGCCTCTCGGCTCCGCTCTGATTCTTCTCATAAATTTCTCCTAAACAAAAAGAGGACATTTCTGCCCTCTCTGCTTTTTAAATCGCATATTTCATGTGTGATGCTTTCACATCCTCATCCGCTACTTTGGCGTATATTGTTGTTGTATTTATATTGACATGCCCCAAAATCTTTTGTACTTCGGTGATTGGCGTACCTCTCTGCAGAAGATGTGTAGCAAGAGTGTGTCGAAATAGATGTGGTGTCAATGGTCTATCCAGTTCGGCGCGTTCCCCTATCAATCGAATGATTCTTTCAATCGCTTCTTTATTAATCTCCCACACCCTCTAATTTTACTCCGCAATTAGGGCAATATCCTTCAGCATCTTTAATTAAAATCTGCTCTTTACAATTTGAACATTTCATAAAACTATAAATATCGTCATTGACAAACATCCATCTTCCACCATGATTTTCTATAATCATTCTATATCCTGTATCTTTTACTTTTGCCATTTGTAACACCTCCGTTTCATATGTTACAACATATAACACAGCGAGCTATATGTGTCAATTATTTTTTGGATTAGAATTTTTGTTACCTAATTAAATTAACTAAAAACATTCTTTAGTTAATTATATCACTCTTTCTCCGATTTGCGCCGGCGCAATTTTAAAACGGTAATATGTCTTTCAGTGGCTCTGCTCTTATATTCTCTGGCAGTTCATCATCTTCGGTATCTGCATATCGGCGGCAGTTGTATTCTGCGATATCTATATCCTTTTCAATATCTTCAAGACTTTTATCACTCTCGCCTTTTATGATCAGAATCAAGTCGAAGATGATGGACCAGAGTTTGCTTATGATCTGTAATTTTGTCATTTATTCTCCTCTGGTAAAGAAATGAGTTCCTGATATTCTTTATCTGTAAGTTTTCCACGTTCCTTTGCCTGTTCTACCATTTTCAGCCAATTTTCGTGGTTATACATTTTCTTCATTTTCAATAAAATTCTGTACATCTTCTTCTTCCTCCTCTGTTTCTTCTGGAATATAAACGTCTGTCATTGCTGCCAGATACTGAATTGTTACGTTCTGGTTTTCAATGATTTTTTTCTGCTTTTCTACGGTTGCTCTGAGGTTCTCGTCCTCTGCCGCTTCTGCAGGTGTCTGAGTCATTTTTCTTACTTCCATGTTCTTCACCCTTTCTTAACTGTTTTAAATATTTCTGAGTCCTTTGTTTTACTTTATACGAATTTCCTTTATCAGCATTATTTTCCCAGGAATTGTGATGTTCATCTACTTTTTCCGGTTCCAGTTCTCCTCTCTGTGATTTATGAACCATCCTCACAAGAGTTTTTCTTTCATGCTTTACACTATCTGAGTTAAGCGTCATGATTATCCTTCCTGTTTCTGTCAGCCGATAGTCGAATCCCAAAAATGTAAATCCTTTTTCAAGCGGTGTTATGTGTGATTTCTTTTCATTTGCTTCCAGCCCGTATATCTGTAACTGCTTCATTATCTCACTAAAAACTCTCTCAGCCTGTTTTCTTGTTTTAACAAGAATCCAGAAATCATCCATGTATCTGATATTGTATTTTACATGCAACTGTTCTTTGATGTAATGATCTAATGGATTCAGAAGTGAAATACCGGCAATCTGTACCATTTGAGATCCTGGATTGTATCCGGTTTCTCCTGCGTACTGGTCTCGTAAAACTCCACACGACATTTCTGTTGTATCCTTATCCGTCAGATTCCTTATTTGCCTTTCCACATCACTATGCCGCATATTTAGGTAGTATCCATGTATGTCAACCTGAACTATCCATCCTTTTGTGCCGTATCTGCAGTAATAATTCCATAGATATTTTTTAACCAGTGTTCTTGCAAAGTCTGTTCCCTTTCCTGTCTGGCAGGCGCAATTTGAATAAGTGAACCCCTTTGTCATTTGAGGATAAAGAGAATTATCATTAATACTCCTTTGATATACCCGGTCCTTAAATGGGATACTGAGAGCTTCCCGGCGTTTCGGATATGTTATCAATACCGTTTTAGGTTTCCCATTCTTCCATGTCCCGTCCTGATGCTGGTGTTTCATCCGGAGTATATTTTCTTCTCCATTTAACAAAAACGACTTAACTGATGGTTTCCATGTTACTCCATTCTTACATTTCAGCATTGATTCGTATAAACTATCATAGCTTGTTATATGGTCTTTCATCTTTTGTGCTTCCGCAGTTTCTCAGTGCTGGCAGGCTTATGTAAGTCACGCACTGTCTCTTTCGATTATCCGCGGTATTGTTTAGGCTTATGCCAGGGATTTCGGCTCCTTGTCTATATCTTCAAGGCGATCATTGCTATGCAATAACCATAATGCTTTTAGGAAGACAATCGGGGCATACACATTCGAGTTCCATGCGTTCGTGTTGTTGACGTTGCCGGATGTGTTCACATTCATGACGTTGTTAGCGTTGCCGCGGTTAGCCGAACGAGAAAACACATTCTGAGGTGATAGCCTACGTCCCATATTTTTTATGAGTACCGGTCTACATCAGACTCTCGCCATTTCTTGATGTAGTTCCTAACTTTGAGCGTCTGTTCTGACCAGTATTCTATCCTTTTGCCTTTCAGGTGAAAGAGAGGGTGTGCAAGTCCGATCAGTGCAAGTAAGTTGTTGCAATCCAGAATCGCCTGGCGCTGCAGTTTACTTCTCCAGGCCCATAGCTCTTTCTTATTCTTTTCTGTTACCCGGATGTTGTTTGCGGTCCAGGCATTTATATAAATGTCTTTCGCGGTCCGGATGATATCGTCCGTGAGCGCGGATTGATATTCCGGAAGAAATACCTTTTTATTCTTGCAGATCTGAATCGTGTAGACCGCCAGCTCTCTTGCGTACCATACTGCATTTAACTGTCTATTCTGCGGTGTGTCCGGTACATTTCTCTCACCTGCTTTAACTGCCATTTCTTTTCCTTTCTATCCCTGCATCCGTGGGTGCAGGGATTATTTGATTGCTGATTATACGACGACAAGCGGGGCATACACATTCGAGTGCCATGCGTGCGTGCTGCTGACGCCGCCGGATGTGTCCACAAACATGACGCCGTTAGCGGTGCCGCGGTAAGCCGAACGAGAAAACAAATACTGAGGTGACGTGTGGTTCGCAGCTGAATATCTAATCATAATCGGATAGGTTTTCCATGGTTCAATTGGTGTTTTGGAATTTGTTCTCCGCTGCCAGTATTCGTGAACTGTTCCCTCCTCTTTGCTCATGTTGACATTCATCTGAGACATGGATGCAAGGAATACTCTGTCGTATGTGATATCTGTCACGCCGCCATCATTGACCGTGTTCGCAAGTGTAGTTACTTTGACCGTCTTTAATGCTGCCAGCATATCCGCAGGCATTCCGCAGAGGAAACCGTCTTTTGTGGCTAACTGACTCGGCGCAATATCCCAGTCATCCTGTTTTGTCCACCATTTGCCCTTTGGTTGTGTTGAATTGAGCCACTGACGGGCCGCTGAGTATTTCCAGCGATTCCATCCGTATGCTGATTCCTGCATACTGTTAAGATTTCCGTTTCTGGTTGTGTGCTGCATGGTTCCCAGATCTATTCCGTCTGATCCGGATGTAACTGCCACGGTTTCAATTGTGGTAATCCCGTCTGCAGCATAAGAGGTTGCTTTCCAGTTGCTCGGCGCAACGTCCGGCATCTGTGTGAATCCATATACTGATCCGCCTGCAGGTACGGCCTTGGTCAACGTAAACTGCCAGTATGTGTCTGCTTTTGCATTATTTCCCCAATCCTTTTCTAATTTGAGGTGATAAGTTCCTGCTGCCAGTTCATCCGGACAGCGCAAGAATGCACGGTTGCTAAACTGTAATCCGAATGGAGTTGTATAATGCGCTTCCAGGAATGTTCCTGGAATGACTTCTCCGTCCTCCAGTTCTACATTTTCAAAATGTGTAACCTGCCACGGGAAATCATATTCCTGGCCGGCGGCAGTATCTGTCCATTTCTCAAGAATCTGGTCTCCGAAATCAAAAATTTTCTGAGCGTACCCATTTCTGGAAAGTCCGCTGATCTGGTCCCACGTTGATATGTTTTCCAGGTTTGCCGCCTGTGTAAATGCCATTGTCTGCAATGCCTGTGAAATTTCTTTCATAGTGCTTTCGCGTGGAAAATTAATGAGTGTCTGGTCTCCTGTTGCCATTTCTGTTCCTCCTTTATTTATAATCTCTAGTTATTCTGTATAGACAATATCAAGTCCTCCATCCTCACTGTTTATGGAAAAACTTATATGGTTTGTCTGCTTTTTAATAGTTTCTGTTAATATTTGCGCTTCTTTTGTCTGATTCTTGGATTCCTCCGTGGCTTTCTGCGCTGACTGTACAATTTTATCAACATCTGGAAGAGTTGCCGCATTGATAAGCATCTGAGCAAAGTCTTCCTTTGTTCCGAGGTATCCTTTTTCTTGTGCGATTGCATATGCGCTTACTGCACCTAAGTCTTCCCAAATCACGTCATCACCTCCAGCCTTCCATTTTTCATCCTGAAGCTTGCCTTGTCTCTACTTATACAAATCAATCTTCCGTTATCGTCAAGTTCCAGGTGCATATAGTTTTGTAATGACTTAGGAATATATACATATAAATGCCCGTCTTTTTTAACCCATATGCGTGTTGACTCATATTTGGGTTGATATGGTCTGATTGGTCCATCAGACGTGAAAATGATATTTACTTCTGCAGCTTTCATATTTTCCTCATCATTCTGTATAGACGATATCAAGTCCGCCGTCTTCACTATTTATTGCCAAAGTTATATGTTGTGTCTGAGCAATCAGTGCATCTGTTGCGGACTTGGCGGCAGCCGCCTGGTCTTTAGCAGCTTTTGCGGCGGTATTTGCATTTGTTGTCGCGGTTTCAGCTGTAGTCGTGGCAGTTTTGACAGCTTCTAAGGATTCTCCAATTTCTGTGCTTAAATTTGCCGCGTCCGAAATCGTTTTTTTGAGTGTCGTATCCTTTGCAGTTGCATCCGCAATTGTCTTGTTCAGATTATCTTTCGCCGTCTTTATGTTTACATCAAATCTTCCAATCTCCTGATTGGTATGTTCTGTAATTCCCTGCTGTGCTTCTGATTCTTTCAGTGCAATATAATCTTCTGTTTGACTCTTTACATTCTTTACGGATATCTCCTGCTGACTGATTATAGTCTGTATCGCCTGTTTCCTTGTCTTATCAATTTCTGTCTGAGCCAAAGTGACCGATTCGGTCACTTTTTTATCAAATCCGGTGATCTGTGTATTGATATTCTGTTCAGACTCTGATGCTGCCTTTCTGGACTGCTCTGCGCTCTGGGCGTAGCCTGCGGCACTGTCTCTGCTATTCTCAGCTTCCTGCGCTGCTTGCACAGTGTCGGAATGTAACTGCTGTATATCCGTGTGAGCTGATTCTATTTCCTGCTGGGACTGCTCTACTACCGCTCTGGATGCCTCAACCTGTTTGGCTTTATTAATCACATCATCATAGGCTGCAATATATTCCGGTGTCATATCTCCTGGAAGGGCTATCATCTGCCAATGCTCTGAATTATGACCCGGATCAGGAGCGATTCCTGTGATTGTTGTCTCCAGCTCTGCCAGGCAGAAGTATGAGCCGCCCTGATATGAAACTGCATCAAGATATTCGTATGCAGCTGAAGAATCATATTCTCCTCTCGGATTTAAGGCAACATTCCCCAAATCGGTTTCTATGTAGTTATTTTCTGTATTCATTTTATCCTCCTATCACATTTTCAGTCTGTACTTCAGACGTGATCCGGTTCTTCGGAACCGAACCTTATCAACTGCTGGATCTGAATACAGTTTTAATTTGCCTGTCACAACTCTAAATGCAGCAAAAAAGACATTTCCTGTTTCTCCTTTCAGATCAGCTTTTTTCTGGCGGATATAACTATCAATGTCTTTCTTTCCATTTTCCACTCTGCCCGAAATAGATGTTGTCTCTTTCTTTGCCTGTTCAGCGTAATATTTTGCATTATCTGTATCACATTCTGGATGTTTCTCATGTCCATGCGTCCATGCTTCAGCCTGCTCCTGGGCTCTTTCTGCTCTTCCAGCTGCTTCACTCACGGCTTCGACTGCTTTCCGGAAGAGCTCCGGTTCTTCTGGTGTTCCAGGAACCTCAGGTTTTGGTCTTGCTTTAACCGGTATGGTTATTTTATGTTCTGTGTTTCCAGCTGTGTTTTCACTCAGGTATATAAATGCGTATATTTTGTAATTTTGATCAGTTTCTTCGTTTTCCAGCATAGAATCCGGAATAGGCACATCTGTTACAGAATCTTTCGTTGTTCCTATTCTTGTTACAGATGTTCCACCTGTTTCTTCCAGCGAGAAATGCATTTCTACTGCCCTTGGAAGATTTAAGCCCTGAATCCGAAGAATCTGTCCGTAATCATACTGCCACGCTGTTTCGGCCCGAATATTTGTTTCTGTTTCTGAAAAAACAGCAGTGATTATATTATTCCTCTTCTGCCTCCCTCTTTAGCAAATTCCATTCTTTTTCCGTGATAATATCCAATGCCCATTCTTTCGGGATGTATAGTTTCATTCTTTTATTGATTTTATTTTTTCTGTAATATCTGTTCCAGAAGTAAGCGTTTGCCAGTGCTCTTGCTTTGTGCATAATGCATATATATGTTGCCCTGGCGTCCGGTGTACCGAAAATCTGGTAATTGTATGCAGTGCACCAGCTGCAGCCCTCTGCGATAGGACAGTTAAAGCACTCGTCTGTGCTCTGTGTTCGCCTGTCAATTTTTTTCAAACGCTCTACGCGGCATCTGTCGCATTCCGTCTGGCAGATTCCATGATCTACGTCTCCGATTGAATAAGGTTCCTGTTGATTCCCCAGGGAGCTTTCCATGTAGCGCAAACACGGATATATAATGCCTGCCGGATCTACGGCCAACATCACTCCGTTTCCACCACACCAATTATCAAGATCGTCCTCCTGTTTCGGATGGAAGAACTCCTCTTCAAACAGCGAACAATAATAATCATTTTCGAAATCCATATTATTTTCCAGAATGTAATCCGCGAGACGCTTCATTTCGTTATATAGTACGGTGGCGTGAATTGGTTTCCATCCATCCTCGTATACGCAGTTCGCATTTATTTCGTAATATCCCAGTTCAAACATATGGACAATCGCATCGTATGTATGCATGACATTGGCCGGCGCGATAGTGATCTTTGAACCCATGTAATTTCCTTTATTCATCCAATCTTTTGCAGCAGATACTGCCAAGTCATATGATGGGCTTCCATCCGGGAATATGCGGCAGGAATCATGTAATTCTTTGTTTCCATCAACTGTAACTGAGAAAGACAATCTGTTTTTCCATTTGTTTAGCACTCTTCCGACTTCCAGATCATGATATAGCGTTCCGTTTGAGCATATAGAGAACATTGTTTTATCAAGCCACGGATGGTTCAGCTCAATCATCCTGTTAATTGTGTAGCTACAAATCTGATCAATTAATTCAATCTCCAGTAGGGGCTCTCCACCGATAAAATCAATAATAAGTCCCGGAGATTTATGGGGGTTGATATATTCTTTCATCCCTTTTTCTCCGGTCAATAGTAAATCTATCATTTTCTCAGCCGTTTCAAGGCTCATTTTGCGTTTTCCTTTTTTAATCTGATAGCAGTATGTGCACGCCAGATTGCAGTCATCAGTCACCTGAAATGTGACTGTTTGCGTTAAGATTTTTTCTTTTTCATTCGCCTGATGAAGTTCCGGATATAATCTACTTAATTGTTCCGTGTACTGCTCAGTTCTTTTCATTTTCAACACCTTCGATTTCGCAATTGCACATTATGTTGATCTCAAGTTTCGTCGAATTGTTTGGAAGCATCCAATTATATTTATGCTTCTTTATTGCTTCCGGTATATACAACTTTTCAATTTCCTGAACTGCCAGTTTGTACTCCGCTTCCAGCTCTGCTCCTTTTTTTTGATATGCTTTAAATGCTTCGGAATTGATCACGTCCGGATCGTTCGGATGTGATTCAATAATTCTCTGGATAACATCTTTTGCAAATCCCAGTTCAAAGTTTAATCTTTCAATGTATTCTGCTTTTTCTCTTTCGATTTCTACAATTGTCTTTCTCATAGTTTCTCCCTTCTTTAGATTGCTCCAAGTTTTATTGTGATCACACTTCCTCTGTCTGACAGATCCTCTGTAATCACGTCCACTTTCCATCCCGGGAAATCCCTTTTTGTTTTCCCAATGTTTAATGTGAATTCCGAGTCGTTTCCGTCTGATAATTTTTTCTTGACTGATTCAAAAGTTTCATTTTCTCCCACATACATGGTGATAAGGCTGTTGTAATTTAATTCATTTCCTTTTCCATCTTTAAATTTTTCAAACGAGAATGAATTGTTCATTCCTGCTATTTCTATTTCCTGTTTATTTTTTAAAACTAACTTCATTTTTCTTCCTCCTGTTTTTCAAAAATGACCAAGTCGGTCATTTTACTGTAGATGAAACTTGCCCATAGCATGTATCTTTGCATGTATTTCCGCAATTAGTAGAACAATTTGACGAGCATGAAGTACTGCATCCTCCGCAAATCGTAGAACAGCTATTTGAGCACGATTCTGCGCATCCTCCCATGCATGAAGATGTGCATTCGGATCCGCATGAACTTCCGCACGAACTGCAACCAGAGCATCCGGTGCATGATGTCGAACATGATGCTGTGCATCTGTTGTCGCATCCAGTACAGTACCCCGAACATGTTCCGGAGCATCCTGAGCAATCGTATGAACAACTATAACCGCATCCAGTGCAACTATTTTTGCAGCTGCCCGAACAGTCATCTGCGCATGTCGAAGAACAGTTGCCTCCGCATCCGTTTGTGCAGTCCGCGCAAGTCTGTGCGCAATTTGTCGTGCAGGTCTGGAAACAATCCGTTTTGCAGCCAGCTTCGCAATCATCTGCGCATGTCGCCTGGCAACCCGTACATTCATCCTCGCATGCTCTATTGCATTGCCTGTCGCAATTTCCACTGCATCCAGTTTTGCAACTAGTCGAGCATGCGGTTCCGCATGAGCTTCCGCAATTTCCTTTCGTTGTGTTCTGGCAACTTGTCGCGCACTGAGTTCCGCAACTAGATGTACAAGCCCTTTCGTTTTCCTCCTTTTAAGCTTTTATTGATGTAGTGCATCCTGCACCGCATGTATGTGTGCAGCCACTCGAACAGCCTCCTGTGCAGCCGCCGCAGCCACCCGAACAGCCATCTGAGCACTGCTTTCCGCATGTGGTGCTGCAGTTTCCAGAGCACGAAGTGCACCCCATACAGGCAGATGCACAGGCCAGTTCGCATAGACCTGTGCAATTTCCCCTGCACCCCGATACCTTTGCATCTTTCTGTATGTTCAGCATTTTGTCTGCGAAATTTTCCGCTCTTTCCAAAGTCATTTCAAGAGCAGTTCTTTCTTTTCTCAGACTGTTATCTTGCAGGAAATCATTGATTTCCAGAAGTGGATCAATGATCTTTTGAATGTGCTCATCTGAAACCTGTTTTCCATTCTGCGGCATGAAATCAAAATCATATTCCTGCGCTGCATATTTCTTCAGCGATCCTCCCATTTGTTCTGCTGTTCTGCTCATCATTACTTTTTTTACTTTTTCTTTGATTCGTTTCAAAGATTCAGCTGTTATGATCCTTATTCTTCTCCTATACTGCTGATACTGACGTGTAAGCCGGGTTCACGAGCATATAGTCAATTGTTACTGTTTCCATTATTGTCGTCTTCATGATCGACGCTTCAATGTACATTTTCGTACCTTTTTTTACTTCTCCGAAATCTACAATAGTTCCCAAAATCTTATATTTATTGTTTGCATCAAACATGTTTGGTGAAATGCGGATTTCTTTAATGATCTCTCCGACAGATGATCCTTTTCTGATTTTTACAGATATAACAGAATCCGTTTTCGATATATCCGAAACCTTCATACGAATCATAACTGAATATGTTCCTATTTTCAGTGCAAGACTTTTTGAGAACAACGTTATTTCTGATATAGAGTTTGCATTTTTGCTCAGAACAGGGTATTCTGCTTCTTCATCGTTAATCGTAGCTTCCGTCGAAAGATTTGTCCCTCCGACATAAATTCCTCCAGCATTTTCTACTTTTGCAAGAGTTTCATCGACCTTGTCCATCATGTCTGCGAAATCTTTCACGTTGAAGAAATCATCATCCTCTGGTTTTGGGAATCCATAATTAGTTGTTTTCTGCAAATGTTACCTCCTCGTTCCGCAGCTGGTAATATGTCTTATCCTTTAGTTGCTTATATGTATAAGGTTTATATTTTTTGTATTGATTGTATCTAAGAATTATTTCTAGTAAATAATCGAGCGGAACCATCTGTTCAAACAGATCTTCTACTCCCTTAATCATATACTTTCTCGTCACCTCAACCTGGCATGATACCTGTTTTTTATCCAGTTCAATGTCAAGTATATAGTTTTCTCTTCCGAGTACTGCGTCCAGTTTCTGGCGCAGCGTTGTTTCTGTATATACAGGGCTGGACCACCACCTCAAAAGAACTTCCAGTCTCCGGTCTTCCAGACTCGCCGTATCAAGAGGCTGGATTCCAAGAATCTTTTCTCTGTGCTGTATGCCTGACTCTGCAGATGTCTTAATCGCGATATCCTGATCTATTTCTTCCAAATGTCTTTCAAGAATTTCACCAATAGTGTCTCCTGCGTCGATGCACGCTTTTATTTCCCGGATATTTATTACAGCTTCCGGATATTCCACTTTTATGTGCATGTAATCTCCCCTTTTACCGGGACTGATTTATCTGTTATCTGCAGATTGTCATCTGTCCCATTAATCAGTGTTCCTGTGACATCTATTATTCCTTTAATCTTTACAATCGCAGCTTCTATCTGCAAAATACGTACAATAATCGTGTCGTTTTCTTCCCATTCTTTTCGAAGACTAAGCAGATATTCATCAACGGCCTGATTAATATAGCTCGTCAAAGCTTCTGTAGTGTATCCGGATTCGCATGTTATAGTTGTTGTGATATTTACGGTTGTTTCTTTTACTCCAGTAATGGACACCCTGTGTCCGATGGGTGCAAATCCTTCTCCTTCTCCACTGTTTACAATCGGGTCCACTGCCGTCTGTGTTGCAGTAATAACATCTTGTGGAGGTGTTCTATAATCTTGTCCAATTATGACTATCGCAATTCTATCAGATGGCGTTTTAACCCGTTCTAGCTTGCATCCATAGACACCTCTTAGTTCTTTAACACGGCTTTTATAATATTCTCGGTTTCCGGCGAATCCTCGGTAATTATAAGTTGCCAACAGTCTTGCGCGATAGCTTTCTGTCTCTTCTTGATCAGTGCCTTCCAGAATGCACTTGATGCTTCTACCCCATTCAAAATTCTCCACGTATTCAATAGGGTCAAGTTCTCCTGTAATATGGTTTGGTTCTGCTCCTGGTTCGTCGCATCCAAGTCTGTATATATGTTCTGCATCATTTATCACATTAAAAACAGTGTAGTTATATTCATCAAGATTCCACCTCGATCCTAATGGCACCTCGCAATTAAATTGAGCAGTAATCTCTGAATATGTCGCTTGATTGATGTAGCACCCCCTGTCATTTCCATTCCTGATAAGGTGTTCCAGATCCGCAGTGTCCGCGTACATGTTTTTCTCAATTCCTGAAAGTATCAAATAAGCTTCCTCAAGTCTTACCGCCTGTTTTGCACATGCATTAAATATCAGACTGCCTTCCGATGTGTCGATATCATCCGGCATATCTTCCATCATTGAGCGCATTATTGTTTCATAAGTCATTTCTTCAAACATCTGTGTTCACCTCCCCGTCTCCGAGTTCTGTTATAAGTCTGAACGTCAGCGTAATCTTTTCATCCTGTTTTACGCATGAAAAATTCTCAATTCCGGTTATATACGGATTTTCTGTCAGACATTCTTCCGTCATCCTCTCCAGTTCGGAATCTGTCAGTTCTTCAGAATAACTCTTTCCTACAAGATTCTCATATTCCTGTCCATAATCTTCCGAGTAGATATAATACCGATAGCGTGGCGTTCTTAACGCCAGCCATGCCCACACAAGAAGTGCTTCGTACCCTTCGACCATCTTTCCGGAAAGTTGCCCTGTTTCAAAATTAATTCCATATTCCCGGGGAATATATAAATTTTCTTCCTGAGTTTCTTCTTCAGTTTCTTCAAAAGGAGACATCATTCTGCTTCCACCACCTTTGCAATTAAAATGTATTTCTCATGTTTATGTAGTTTCAAGAGAAGAACGATATCTCCTTCTTTTAAGATGTTTTTTCTATATTCTTCCATAGTGACATTATGGTCGGAGTCTGTCATATATTCTGCCGATTCAGGTTTTGAAGCATGCAGGAATATTTTTTTGTTCGGGTCCAAGCGCAAATTGCAATCTATTAGATAATCTTCTTTCTTTAAGGTCATCGTGTCTATTCTGACCTTTCCCGACTCCATCATAACTCCAAGCTGAGGAATCGGAGGGTTATAGAATCTTCCAGCTTTTCTCATTTGCTCTACGAACCGTTCATATGTATTTATAGGCCTTGATATCTTCCTCCATTAATAGCTGCAGTTACTTTCTTTCCCTGCCACTGATTTACATTTAACAGCGCTCCCGAGTTTGAGTAATCGCTTCCACCCATGCTCTCAAATTCTATGATTGACCATCCAGAAGCAGGGTAGTCCTGCCAATGTCCATAAACACTGCCGCTGCTGTCTCCTGCATTCTTTTCATCCGCAACAAGGCAATTCAGTTTTATCCCACCTTCCAGTGTAAAACTTATAAGGTCGCCACAAGAGCCAAAGTATGATCCCACAGCAACAAGATAATAACCATCTATAGTCGCTATGCCATGATCGCTTGCTCGTCCTTTCGCATTCCATATATCTGCAACCCTTCTTTGCATAGAATCACCATTCCATCGGCTATACCAATATGGATAAATCGTATAATCCCATGGGCATATGCCGGATTGTTGCAGTCCCGTTGGTACCGGTTTGGACGTACCAGATATAGTCGCACCGCTTCCAACTGATATTGTTGTAACAGGATAGTCAATGTAACAAAATCCGTATACATCACTTCTTCGGTTTCCATACTGTTTTCGCGCTGCAAGTCCGCCTGTTGCGCCGCTTGTATTTCCCTCAATGGACACATAATCGTTGATTCCCGATCCGGAAACACTTTCCACCAAGCCTATATGGCTTCCTCCACCCGGTCCGTACACTACCAGTGCGCCAGTTTTTGGCGTTGTTCCAAATTTTCCCCTTGCCTGGTACCATTGTGTCACCTCAGAACAGCTTGCAGTCTTTCCTCCACCCATAAACAGGTCTCCATGTCCAGATTTATTGAAGATTGACCATTGAAAGATGCAGCACCATGCAACTCCATTGTACCCGTAGTATTGTGTGGCTTCATTCGTGCTTCCTGATATTCCGATCCATGCTCGTGCCTGATTCAGTACATCATCCAGTGCATTGCTGGTCGTTGTACTGCTGCCGCCTGCAGAATTCGCAATCTGTTCCTCGTCTTCCTCCTGAATATCCATCACGTTTTTGAACGCAAGTTCCAAAGTTGTCGTATAAACTCCACCGTTCCATTCATGGCTGTCATTTTCTATCCAAAATTTCCCCTTCAGTCCGGTCCTGGAGTCCTCTATAATCACACCTAATCCAGAAATACATCTGTAGTCCCCAATCATAGTCAAATTTGCGGTTTTATTTATGCCTTGCAGTTCTGCCTTAGCTTCTGTTTTCCCGTTTCCGCTATCTACGGATATCGCATTTTGAAATATGCCGTATTTCTTTATCCAGTTTGAGTTACTCACACTTCCAATTTTATTATTGTTTGAGTCATAGATATATACGCGATTTACCATGCTGTCTAAATCTTCTGTATATGAGGACTCTGTAATTCTTTCCCCCTGCCGTATGTGGAAATTGGGGATAACTTTCCCTTTCTGTATGACCTCCAGCTTATCTCCGTTCATTTGTGCGATGTATTTTTTCTTGTTTTTTCGGTATGCTTTTGTGTATGCAGCCATGATAATTTCATAATACGGGCGTTCCTGAAAGAATATTTTTGCAATAGGCATCTTAGTTTTCGCAATGGATCCGGTCTTTACTTTTACGTCTCTGCAGACCATCTGTGCGATTTTTTCAGGGGTTTTGTTTGCAAAACGGTATGTACCGCTAGATCGTAAGAGATGCATCATGCCGTCAGTTGCTGTATACTGTAGCTCACCCATTTCAGATTTTCTTTCTCTTTGGGTAATAATTCCGACAAATTTCGTTTTTTTATCATCCGGATATCCTGGGTAGAATACAATTTTGTCTCCTAATTTTATGCCAAGAGTCTTGACATTCTTATCATTCGGGCTGTATGCAACACTAAACACGACTGTTCTGGCTGCCTGTTTAGCACTCCCAGCCCAAGTCACGCTCGTTACATAACCGGTTATTTTCGCATCATTCCACATTATTTTCATGGTATCACCAGCTTTGTCCCGTCATATATATACCAGCCATTTACACCATTATGTGCGCTGCTTACACGTCCATGCTTTTTTGCGGCTTTTTCTATGACAGTCTTGTTTGCATTGTAGATTTTGTTCGCATAGGATCCTGAACCGTAATATTTTTTTGCGATACTCCTGAGGGTGTCATTTCCTTTTACTGTATGAATTTTTCTCTTTGGTTTATTGTCTGAGCGGTTGCTCTCCTTTTCCGGCTTCTTTTTCTCCGTTTTTACAGGTTCCAGGACTGCCTTCAACGGTTTCGTGTATTTTGGCGGACGATAATCTTTCATAGTGATTGAATATGTTATATCGCCCGTTCCGTCGTCTTCCCCGAACTGAAAAGATGTTATTATTACATTTTTATTAATCTTTGTTTTTGTAATAATGAATTGAATAGGGGTTTCCTGCCATCCGAGGATTTCCTTTACATACTCCCAAGGATTTCTGTCTTTTGCATAGTCTGCAAAAGGGTAGTCCTGTGCCGGAAAAAAAGACTCTATCGTATACGCTTTAAGTCCTTTTTTCCCAAGTATTGTTACATCCCCTCTTGTTTGCACATTAACAGTCTGATGTGTATTTTCAAAGGTCACGTTGAATGATGCCGGTCTTATAGGAAGTTGTATTGATTTGTCTTTATTCTTTAACCAGTATTCCATATCTCCTCCTATGCTGTCTGCGGCATATTATCAATTGCCTGTTCAATCCTCTTTACAATCGCCTCGGCGATCTTGTCGATATCCGCCTCTTCTCTCACCACGATGCTGTCTGCCAGTTTTGCAATTGCAATAGAATAATTCTTCCTTCCATCCTGGCGTGCTATCCGCACAGATTCATCGTGTGGATATACTCTACTTCCAGTTGGAAGGTCAACAATTTCTCCACCCTTTTCGCTGATCTGCACGATTCCGCCCTGCCAGTAATCAGTACCTTTCGCCAAAGTCGGAATCGTTGGGATATTGAATCCGATATGCCCTCCGCCAACAGCACTGGGTAGGTCAACACTTATTTTATTAATCGCTCCAATTGCTTTATTCACAAGGTTGATTACCGCATTAAGCGGTGTCTTTACAAGTGATTCCAGTGTTCCGAAAATGCTACCTACCGCCTGAACGATTCCATTCCATGCTTTTTCCCAGTTTCCCTGGAACACGCCTGTCAGGAATGTGATAACTCCCTCGAACACTCCAAGCACTCCATCGATTATGACACTTACATCATCAAAGAATTTTACAACATAATCTCCTGCTGCTTTCCACACTATTTTGAAAACAGGTTCCAACGTCTCTTTCAGGTAAGACGCTACTTCTTTTACAAGATTAATAAACGGTTCCAACTGTGGCTGTACTGTTTTCCAGAAATCTGCAAATCTTTGTCCGATCTTCTGCAAGATCGGTGCAATTCTGTCCCAGTTTTTATAAATCAGGATTGCTGCTGCTGCCACTGCCGCTGCTGCAATTCCAAATGGGCCAGTCATAATCTTTGCAATTCCCGAGAATCCTGAAGCACCTGTCAGTCTCGTGATTGCACCGCCTATTTTTCCAAAGTTCGAGATCATCGTGCTTATTCCGGTAGAAATTTTTCCAAACCCCATTAAAACAGGTCCTACTGACGCTGCCACTGCCGCAAATTTCACGACTGTCTTCTGAGTAGTCGGCCCCAGTTTATTCCATTTGTCCGTAAATTTCTGTATAGCACTGATTCCTTTCGTAACATACGGAATTAATTGATTTCCAATTGGTTGCAGTACATCCACCTGTATGGTTCTCCAGAGTCCTCCTAAAGCTCCTGATAAAGTGTCGTATTTTACATTTACCAGTCCTTCGACAGATTCTCTGCTTTTATCTATAGCATCACTCGCCGTTGACATGGATGTTATAACCTGAGGTCCCAAATCTTCCCACATGGTTCCGAATAGGTTTACTCCGGCCGCACTCTGTGCTACCGGATCGTCCATAGAAGCAAGTCCTTCTATTACTTCATTGAATGCTTCTTTTGCAGTTTTCCCTCCGGCCCCAAACTTCTGTGCCATTTCATCTGCATTCATTCCAAGGGCCTCGAATCCCTGTTTCGTTGTGTCTGATCCATCTATCGCCCTGATCGAGAATTCTTTTACGGCATCTCCAATCTTGTCCAAATTGAAAGCTCCATTCTGTGCACCGTTTGCAAATACGGAAAACATATCCTCTGCGTCCAGTCCCAGCTTCTTGAACTGTACGGAGTATTCGTCAATGTTATCAAAAAGTTCATCCGAAAAATTAAGACCCGACTGCATTCCCTGCGTCATAAGGTTAAATGCCTCTCTTGCCGATACACCGTAGTTCTTTATGAGTGAATCAGCCGCCCTTGTACTTTCTGCCACGTCTACTCCAAATGTATCCGATAGAGTGTAAGCATACTCCGTACACCTCTGAAGAGCTGAGTCGTCCAAGTAAGACATGTTCTGATTAACAGTCGCCATGGCTTCTGCCACATCATTGATAGATTCTCCGAAATTGTCCTTGTAAACATCATTGATCATATCTTTATATTTTCCCATTTCATTCGATGCGGTTCCTGTTGCCGCCGCGAACTGTTGGAAAGCATCCTGTGAATCAGAGGAAAATTTAATTGCCGCAGTTCCGACTGCCGCCAGTGGTGCAGTGACCGACTTGGTCAATGTTTCTCCTGCAGCAGTAAATGCTTCTCCTGCGTGAGAAAATACGCCCGCAACACTATTAAATCGTTTTTCTAGGTCGCGCGCCTGTGCCGCCACTTCTCTCGACGGATTGCTGAAATCGTCAATCAGCTTTACAACTGCTGCAACTGTCTTACCTGCCCTTGTCTCTCATCTCCTCTTTTATATCCTGCAATTCTTGTTTTAAAAAGGCGCGAGTGATCAAACGTTCACCTGCGCCCATATCGTAATATTCCGATGGTTTCCATTTCTTTAGGCAGAACAGCTCATAAGCCACGCGTGCTTCGCTGTCCACCTTTATGAGTTTTTTACTTCTTCCTCAGCATTTTCTCCAAGTCCGGAAAGTTCAACAATTTTGCTTGCAATAGGTCCCGATTCCACTCCAAATAAAGCCGCTGCCAAATCCTTCGGTGTCGAAGCTCCAAAGTGTTCCATGAGTTTCTCATTTTTCAGGTCTGGTTCTACAATTCCATACACGCAGCACATCAGATTAAAATCATAAACAGCTGTCATATCCCTGTTTCCATTCTTGTCATACAGCATTGCCTGCAGGCTGTTATAACGTTTTCCGGACAGTTCTCTAATTGTTATTTCTGCGTCCTCTCCCACTAACCTTTCCAGCTTCTTTGATTTAATTTTTTTTGTTTCTTTTTCTTGCGCTTTCGCCTTGTCTACGCAAAGCAGTTTGTCAATTAAGTTCATGTTTTTTCTCCTTTATACATCAATTGCATCAAGAACTTCAAAGCCACTGAAGCTGAATGGGATTGATTCCTCCAGCAGTTTTCCGGCTTCCCAGTCTGCAATTGTCAATTCCGTGATCACGCAGTCATCCAGTCGAATCCTTTCTGCCCCAAACGCTTCCGGATCCTCTAAATTCGTGATAATTGTCATCCTCGTGGCTTTACCTTTTTTCAGGTTTTCAGACACTTTTTTCAAGAAATAGGATGTAACCTTATTTAATTTCAGTGTACCAGATCCACTGATTCCAGTTATTTTGTATCCTTTCTCCAATGTCCCTGTTCTTTTTACTTCGCTTGTATCAAGTTTCATCTTTGCCTGGAGTGCCGTTGCTTCCGCCATATAATCATTATCAATCCAGCACTCTCCAAACGTTCCATTAATAACACGATCTGGTGTGTAATTATTCCTTGTGGTTCCTCCTTAAACAGCAATTTCCAGATTAATATCTTCCATGACATCAACGATAGTTACGGATGCCTTCATGAACACTTTTTCATCGGTGTACTGTTTTTTTATTTCTTCATCTGACATTGCTTCCGCTTCGTCTCTGGTTACGCCTTTGTTTTCAATGATGTACTCTTTGATTTTCTCTACATCAAGTTCGACTGCATAGTCCTGTATAAGACCGTTTCTTTCTAATTCTTTCATGTATGAATCAATTGCAGAAATCAACAAGCATTTATTGCTATATGTATTTGGGTATTTTCCAACATAGTTGTCTTCTGCAAGCAGGACCAGGTCGTCATGCATCATATCCATAGTTTCTACAACACGTATTTTTTTCCATGGATCTGCTTTTCCTTTTGAAACCGTTGTCAGAGAATTAACTCCCCTGGCTACTTTCACTTTTTCCCCATCATAGAAAAGCACAAGCTTTCCTGCATCTACCGCAGCATCTAAGGCATCTCTGTCCAGCTTTTCACACTCACTCGCCTCTTCGACAACTGCGTAGGTCGATGATATTTTATACGATGTTCCTGCAAGCAGACCTGCAATCCGGGAACAAAACTCTTCTGGGCCGTACTTCTTCCCTTTTACTGTTACTTCGCTTGTAGCATAATTCACGATTCCTTCACTGTCCGCAGTATTGTCCGGAAGAACCGCTTTTATTTTATTTCTATTTCCTTCTCGCTGATCTCTCACCCATGTTACAATTTCTTCTTCCTGGCCATCTGTTTTTACTGTTGGGCAGCAAAGCCATGTTACTTTTTTTATTTCAAAGTATTCAAGAGCCTTTCTGTAATCTTCTTCTGTTTTCGCAAGAACATATACAACTATCTTTCGCGGAGTTGTATCATTTCCTTTCATTGCCAGTTTAATTTGTTCTTTATTCTCTGCGCTCAACGTTTCGGGTATGTCTTTTTCTTTGTAGATTGTAATCGGATTTCCATCCGGGACAACCGCGTCCTTTATGATCATTCCCACTATTCCGCGTTCAGATCGCCTAATTGATTTTCTCGCCGCCGCCACAAATACGACATTCATCACCGGTAAACCCCTAATTCCTTACCTCCTGTGCAAAAATTAATTCTTTCATTGTGTCATAGTTTTCTTTTCTCGGAATCTGATCCCAGAATTCTACATCGAACCGGCATACAGGAATATTCAAATTTTCTCCCTGGAAATCCAGTTCCATGTTATTTGTGTTCAGGTTTCTGTTTCCTGCTGTCACTTTTTGTCCAAATAATTCTTCCATCCCAGCGAAAAATTTCATTGCTTCCTCTTCATTCGCTGCTCTTTGTATAAAATCAATCTCTATTTCCACATTTTTATGAGTTGCATTTTTAGTCGATTCCGAAAAAGTCTGTGTTATATATACAAAAAATGAAGGGCGCATATACCCCTCTATTGTATCTGCTCCGTATATTTTTACGTCCGGATATTTCTCCTTCAGAGCGGAATTGACCGCTTTTTTTATTTCTTTAAGAGTCAAATCCTGCCTCCTTCAATATTTCCTGCAGGAGCTCTTGTCCAATCAGCTCCGCATGATCCGCTCGCTGCGACATATATTTAGCTACGGTTTTCTTACCTTTAACCTCTCCGACCTGTCTCAGTCCATGTGTTCCGTCTTTACTTTTATGCGTTATCATCGCATGTCCTTCTTCGTAAAGGTGATAATGCGGCGCTGTCGTTGTAACCGCAACCGTAACCTTACTTCCTGATCGCATTACTTTCCCCTGTCGGAAGCTTTTTGCCAGAGGTTTATGTGTTGCTCCCTGTCCTGCATAATGGTGTCCTTTTGCTTCAGAATCAACTCTTCCCTTTAAATCTTTCGCTATGTTTCTGGATTCTTTCTTGAGGACAATTTCCGCTGATGCCGGAAACTGCCGAGATGCTATTTTAAGCGATTTCTCCAGATCAGAAGAATCAAAGTCAAAACTGATACTCCGCATTCTCAAACACCTCCTCGCACTGGATCTCAAGAAGCTCGTGTTTCTCATCAAGATCGATCGGAGCCCCTGCAATCTGGAATATTCGTCCATGATAGAGGATTCTCATTTCAGCAGTGATGTCTTTTCTGAACCTCACATACACTCGATGCGATACCTCCGGTTTTAGTTTTCCCATAAAATTGCATTCTGAGGATTTATAAGGCTTTACTGTTGCCCATACTTTTTTATATGTTTCCCAGCTTCCTTTGGCCTGCCTCATCTCATCTTCTTTTATAACGAATTTGAGAAACGAAATGCGTTTATTCAATGCCCCAGCATTAATCCTTGCATGTACCTCCTACAGCAGATTTATACAATGCATTCCAAGAATTGTTTCAACCACTTTGTTTGTCGTGTTTTTATCAACATAAACAGATCTGTTATCGTACATATCCTGACACAGGACCAGTGCTGCTATCGCAAGGTCTTCATGCATGTCGATTTCTTTATCATTCAATCCTGTATAGGACCTTATATAAGCTTTTGATGCATCAAGAATCCTCTGAAACTCTTCCTCGCTGTAGTCGTCCGCTCTGCAATGTTCTGCAACGATATCCGGAGTGATCTCATTTACTTTCATTTTTTCACAGTCTTTCTTGTAGTTCTTGTTTTCTGCAAATCTGGTTTTGTCTTTTCCGCAGTCTTTTCAGAAATTTCTCTGATATAACCAGCTTCCATCAGATCAGAGATTACAGGTTCAACGCTGTAATCTCTGATTTCTCCTTTTGACATTGACAGAACTCCGCTGAAGCTGACCATAGCTTCTATCTTCATCGGTTATTCCTCTCAGTCTACTGCTTTCATCTTCAGAACTGCAATCTTCTGTTCATTTTCAATCTTAGAATCCATTTCCAGCCATCCAACGACACCAATCGCATGTTCTGTTGCAAACTTCTCTCTCAGGACTTCAATGTTCATGTCCTCAGATACTTTAACAGCCAAGCCGCTCATATCTCCATATATGATTGCAGTTTTCCCTGCTTCCATCTTCGGCATATTATCAGAACAGAACACGTCATTGCCAAACAGAGTGTAGCCCCATTTTGCTGTTGCATCCTTCTGTAAAATATAATCACCATCAGAATTCTTCAGCTTTCTGATTGCAGTTCTGGTGGCTTTATTCATGATCCAGATACAAGATGGTTGGAATACATCCGGAACAGTTTCCTGCAGGTCAATCAGCTCATCTCCTGTAATCGCGGTGCCTGCTGCCGCAGTTACAACCTGTTTCGCCTTAGATACGCCTTCCACTTTATCTGCGGTTCCATTCAGAAGTTCATTCTCAATCCATCTTGCAATGTTCTCAGCCATCTGGTTCACAACAAAATTGGTGATATCAAACTGAGAATTATTAACAAGAGACTTGGATACTTTTGTCAGTGCCCCTGCAAGGAATCCTTTCAGCTCAATAGATTTGAATTTTCCGGAATTGGATTCAAGTTCGCTAAATTCTGTAGCGTATGCCATTGTGATCGCTGTAGTTTCCTCATTGTAGTAAGGAATTGACAGTGTACCGCCCACGTCATATCTGGTTGCAAGCTGATAAATTGGACAGATTTCGTACACCTTTTTGATGATTTTATTTGCAATAGATGTCGGAATCACTGCTCCATTGTCCCCGGATGTCAGATTTGATGCTCTTTCCTCAGATATAATGCCACGGATGTAGTTCGCAAATGCTCTTTCTTCCTGGTCTTCTGTTTCTTTATTGTCCTTTTCTTCCTGGTCTTCTGTTTCTTCTGGTTTTTTCAGAATGTCCCTGGCTCTCTGTAATGCAGCGATTGTATCATCGATGTCTTTAATTTTCTTTTCAAGATCATCAAAAGACTGCATTTCTTCATCATTCAGTGCTCTTTCTTCCTGCTCAGCTTTGTCTAAGATCTGCTGTAACTGCTGCTCATACTGTGTTCTCTGTTCTGCAAGTTTTTTAAATTTATTCCTCTTATTTTCCTCCTATTTTTTCAGTTTATTAATTCTTTCCTGAAACTTTGTATTATCATATTCCTTTTTCGGTGGAAGGTTCTCTGTATATGTCGTTTCCATACACATCGCCCTGGTTTCCACCTCTTCCTCTGTTCCGGCTCTCACTTCCACTGATGTGGATGAATATACCGGAATTTTATTCATTACAAGTGTAATCTCATCCATGTCGAAGTCTTTTACATGTCTGATAGGCAACTGATTGGCTCTGTCCTCAATAGAATCCACCACATTTTTCATATTGAATGACCATCCCTTCAGTAATCCTTTCTTCGCCCCTTCGATGACCGCTGGGTCGGTTACGACAGATTCTGCTCTGAGCCCTACTTCATCTTCCCTCACGGTCAATGTCCCGTCTGCAGTATCTGCAAGGACGTGTCCTCTGTCATGATCCAGAAGCATCCTGATATCTGCCGCTCTGCTTATTGCACGCTCAAATGCCCTCTGTTCAATCACTTCGATCACTTTCCCGCGTGGTGTAAGCACTGGTCGTGATTCTCTTCCGGGTACATTGACATATCCAGAGATATGGAGCCCGTCAGCTCTTAATTCTGCTTTCCTTTGCTTTCCTCCATCCTGTTATTCATTTTGTTCTTTTCCTTTTGTTGTGGAATCTATGAATCCCGTTTGAATGACATCCATATTCTGTACAGCATTGGTGTTCGGTGTATAAACCTGCCCGGTTTCCGGGTTAAGGAGAACGCTGTCAAGTCCAAGTGTAATCCACTTGAATCCGATCGGTTCCAAGTCTTCTTTTTCTCTGACTTCATCAATCTGGAGGAAATTCTTTTCGAGTCCGATCTTGTAAGCCTCGTAACGTTCCTTAATATTTCCTCTGGTCAGTTCTTTCGTATCAAACGACCAGTAATATGTCTCTTTCTCTGATTCCAGGAGTAGATCCCTGTCCAGACTGCACTCTATATCGCTCATCACAATGGTGCAGGTCCGGATGAAACAGTCTATGTCTTTTTCAGTTGGGTTTCCGCTAATCATCCCGTCAGGGATTCCAAACAGCTTGCAAATTTCTGCTGAATTTGTTTTCTTGTTCTCATTCAACTGCATTTCAACAGATGTGTTGGACGATTCCTGGAATTCCATTCCTTCATTCAAAACCACAACTGTTTCTTCTGCATTGCTGTATAATCTTCTGAAAGCAGCTTTTAGTGCGTCCATTGCATCTCTTGTTAATTTCTTCGGAGATTTCAAGAACCCTTTTTTGTTTCCACCCTTTTGTACCAGGCTCTGTTCGTATGTCAGCTCGCTGTATGATACTCCGATAATCAGCTGATTATCGTCCATGACGCTTCTGGAAGTCATACCATCTTTCGTTTTCCTTAGAATTTTAAAAAACTGGTAAGGTCTGTATGATTTTCCCTGTACCAGAATGTCATAATCTTTAAAAATCGGATCTGTATTCTTCATGATGGAAATGTGAGTCTCGTCGACGTAGTGAATGCTCTCAACCTCCGTTCCCGGTTTGTTGATATAAGCATACCCGCCTTTCCCCAGATAGTAATCTTCGATGATCGCTCTCCAAAATTGTGAAGCTGTCAGCGTGTCTCCTGTATCATTGTTCAGGAGAGAGGTTCTTCTGTCTCTGACTTCCCGGACATTTCCTTCCTTGTCTTTCTGATACAGATTGACCGGAAGCAGTGATATTGTTCCTGCGATCAGATTAATGCATGCCTGTACCGCGGGAATTTCCAATGCTTTTTCCTTTGTCATTACATTCTTTCCGAGCAGTGCACTTAAAAGTGCGTCTGATTCCACCTGCTCTGACGGATTCACTATGGTATCTGCCCTTACTTCATGTTTTCTTTTGCCAAACGGCCATATGTTCATTTGTTATCTCCTCTTCTTACGCCGGTGCAATTACGTCTGAACTACAAAATCATCTTCTCCATACAGCAGTTCCTGCTGTAACAGGTACATGGCATTGATCAGTGATACAACCATGTCTACCTTTCCGGATGATTTCTTTTTGTTTACATACAAATTTTTGTTTGTGTCTTCTGTACATCTTGCATTCTGAAAGTTGATTTCAAGCATCCTGTTTGTAGCATACCGAATTTTCTTTTTAAGAATCAGCTCTTTCAACAATTTAGTAGGCATGTGTAGTACCGAGCTATGCTGTTTGATCTCAACGCACTCTATCTCATTCTGTTCCAGTTTCTGAACGGTCGATATTGCATTATATCTGTCATATCCCACCTGCATAACTTCCACTCCATATTTTTCCGGCAGTCCTATAATAAATCGTTCTACGAACCCATAGTCAATAACCTCATCTCCGCAGGCAAAGCATTCACCCTTTCTGATCAGCGCTCGATAATCTACCTTTTCTTTCATGGACTTTTCGTCTATTCTATCCGAAGGAGCGAACCCCCAGACTTTTGCATAGATTGTTCCGTCCTGTTCTGTTACCATTGCAAATGATGTGTTATCGTTTGTCATTGACAGATCCAGTCCACACCATACCTGTTTTCCCTTCCAGAAGTCGTCTGGTAAATCTTCGCTACACATTTTTACTTTCTGGATATCGATATAACCTTCAACTCCCAGTCCCTTATACAGAATATCGTTGTGCTTACAGAGATAATTTTCTCTTTTGTTCTCATACAGGATTGCAAGTGAACGTTTCTTCCTGATTTCTTCAAAAATATACGGATGCGTCACTGCAACCGGATTACTCTGATAGATCACTCGGTCATCTGTCATCCATGTATCTCCATGCTTCAGTTCGTCATCCGGCTCATACAGCAGTGCGAAATACCGCTGATCTTCCAAAAGTCCGTCAAGTGTTTTCTTTGCAATGTCTATTTCGTCCAGCATCACATTGTTATCATTTGGGTACTGGGTACTGATGATGATTCCAAGTTTATTTAAAAGTGTGATCTGAGATGAGCGCATTGCTTCTACTGGATATGCATCTAAGGCTCCAGCTTCGTCAGCCAGAAACGCATTTGCCAGTTTACCATCCATTCCGTCCTGACTGTATGCCAGCGGAGTGTACTCATTATCATTAAGCGGGCATTTAATCTGACTTCGCAAGAGTTTAAATGCCGGTTCATCTTCGTTATAGAGTACCGGACTGACTTTTATGATTTTCCGGATTGCATTCTTCAGCTCTGACGACAGTGCCAGATCCGGTGCAACCGAAAAGAATCTGGAGAAATCCGGCTCTGTCAGCATCAATAGGATAAAAATCACCGCTGAATTGAATGTTTTGAAATTCTTTCTTGCTATTTCAAGCAGAATTGTCACATAGAACCTGCTTTTCCGTTCTGTGTTTCTGCAGAATGTACAGAGTCCTGCGACAATCATGAACCATGCGTATTCTTCCAGTCCTTCATAGATGCTACATCGTAGGTCCGGATGGATCATTAATTTTAGCAGCTTGCAGATTTTCTCATATTCCTGCTCATCTACATAGGCGTCCGGATTATCTCCATCCGCAATGTGAAGCCAACTTTCAGCCTGTTTTTTTACATATTGGGGGACTTTTCCCCCGTCTTCTTCTACGCACCACTGTGCATAACGATATGCTTTTCCTTCTTTCATCCTCCGAGCGCTTCTCTCAATGGATTACTTTTCTTTGCTTCGGTTTTCGGAACTGATCTAAGAGAAGAAGCAATCGTCATGATGTTCTCTTTTTCGATATCAGAGAGCATCCTTCTCTTCGCCTGCACCTGTCTGTCCAAAGCAATCAGGTTCTTCTGCATTGATGTCTCTGTTTTATAATATTCTCCATATGTCATCTGTTCTGTCTCAAGTAGTTCTTCTTTGTTCTCTTCCAGGTCACAGAGTTGTCTGTAAAACCGTTCTTTTTTCTCTTCAAATTCTTTTGTTTCTGCGTACAAAATGCAGTATCTGTTTATTACAGCGCCGTACATATCATCGAATTTGTCAATTTTTTCAAGCAGTTTTTTCAATCTCAGAAATTCTTTGTGTGCTGTCTCATTCTCTCTGACTTCCGGTCTTTCTTTCAACGGAATCCCTGTAAGTACTGCTTTTTCTGCCTGTTCTCTCTGTCTGAGTTCGCGCTTGGTTCTGTGAGATTTTCCTTCTGACCGGATGATGCTAACCGTCTTTGATGGTGTAGGCCTTGCCTTCTCCCTCCTTCCTTTTAATTTCAAAATGCTGATCTGGGAATAAATTATAAATTGTGGGGCATACGTGGTCGTGGAAATTCTGAATTTTTTCGCTATCGCATGGCGGGGGGGTACTATTTTTCCTCTTGATGCCTTGCAATGCTTAAAAGCAGATCCCTTGGAATGCCTCCGGAGTCTGCCAGATCGTGATGTTTATTGCACAGTGATATCAAATTGTAATTATCAAGGCGTTTATCCCAGTCTTCTGCGACTGGTATGATATGATGGACTTCTATGTTCCTTCTATTGAGCTGTGTTACTGTATTGAACATTTTACGTAGGCAGATCTGGCAGAGGTAACAGTCTCTGGTTCTGATCTCTATGCTCTTTCTCTTCCATGCTTCCGTGCTTCGGAAGCCACTTTGGTCTGTTCTTTTCTTTCTACGCACAGGTCTTTTCCCGCAGTCTATCCTGCTGTCGTGGATTCTTCCACAGTACTTACAACTCTTCAGCATATCTGTCTCCTAATAGCGGGAGACGGATTCGAACCGCCATTCCAGGCTAAGGAGGCCTGTAAGTTTCCGTTACTTTATCCCGCGCTATTTTCCATGTAAAAACACTCCGGTCATTCCGGGTTCCTTGTTAATTTCTTTTCATGGACATTCTGGGTTTCGAACCCAGGACCGTCCGGTTATGAGCCGGATGCTCTGACCAGCTGAGCTAAATGTCCGTAGCATAAGAGCCACCTGCTCATAAAGAACAGATGGCTCCTATGTCAAGGAAAATCCATATGAGTCCGGTGTTAAACCGGAGCAGAACATCAGGATTCGAACCTGCGGCTCCATGGCTCACGCTCACTCCCTCTCGGTGAGATGTTCTGGTGATCTGCCAGGTGTGTACTGGCAGTCATTCAAGGGAAGGAGAACTCTGTATGATCTTCCACTGAGTTCAGTTTATACTATAACATTTTGAATCGGGACATTTGGGACATTCGGGACAAATTTTAATTTTCTTTGAAAAATCTTTGAAATTCTTTTTTTACGCTCTCTTCTGTGGCTTTTCTTCCCATCTTTCCAGCTACCTGCTGCCACGTCAGTTCTTCAAACACCTTGTATTTTATGATTCTCTGCATTCTTGGAGGAATTGTGTTCAGCCACCCTTCTACTTTTGTCTTTAGCTGCTCTGCCTGCCTTTTTCTCTCTTCCAGTATTTTCTGTTGGTAGCGCAGCTGGCTGTCATCCCTAACAGAGAATGTTGTTCCCTGTACCTTAAAATGTTGTGGGTTATAAGGAAACTCAGGGTTGCTCCCAGACACATTTGTCTGTATCACTGTCTTTTTCTTTCTGTTTAGCTTCTTGATTTCCTCTTCTGTTTCTTTGATCAGTTCACAGGCATCTATGTACTGGCTCAAAATATTCTTGTCCATCGGCATCGCTCCCCTTTCCTTCTTTTCACACTTTCAGCCGGGATCTTTGCGGTTCCCGGCTTTCCTTTCAATGTCTTTTATTTTTCATGCCGCTCCATGAAGCATCAGCCACAGTTTTGCGTATCCCGGCGAAATGTATGCACCGTTATCCAGTTGTAATTGTACCACATAGGGATATAATTTTATAACAGTTGCTGTATGGTATATGATTCGTGTGCTGTTTCCATCATCTCTTACCCGCGCTTTTAATTTAATCTTTCTGCCTGGGCGGACTTTGAACGTTCTTTTGAGCGTCTTTCTTATGTCTCCCATTCTCATGAGAGGGATGTTGCTTTTGTCGTAATTCATTTTTCTCCTTCCTGACCGATTCGGTCACTTTTTGTTCGTAGAATCTGTATTCCTTGCAATTCGTTCCGGCTGTAACATTTTTGTCTTTGATGATGTGCAATGTTCATCTATTCATCCTCCAGATAGTTTTTCCCAAATATTTCCGTGAATTTATCCCTGCTGCCACACTTCTTCTCAAATGTTCTCTGACCGATCCGCTGCAGGGTAATCCTGACTTCTTTATTTCGGTGTGCTGATATCTCTGAGGTCCTGTGGCATTCTGGACAAAGATATACGGTTAAGCCATATTGCTCGGAGTATTTGCGGTTTGCGCCGCCATAGATGTGATGGCGTTCTGTATAGCCTGTTTTGCCGCAAATGAAGCACTGATTCTTCATGTCTCTGTCTATGATGCTTTTGTGGTGCTTCTTCCGTTTTTTTCTGGTGGATTCTTTAGGAAATAATAATCCTCCCTGTTTCATCTGGTATACCTCCTTGCTTCTCTGATTAGGGCTGTCAGACCTCCCCAGGGCTTGCCGATAAAAACATGGTAGTCCAGGCTGGTGTAGATTAAACAGTCCGGAGGATTCCATCCCATGGTTTTTCGGAATAGTTTCTTTTTCTGTCTTTTATTCATTTCCTGTCGCCTTTCTTATATCCCAGCAAGTGGAGACGGACGGTATCAAATTCCTGAAGCAATGCGATATCCTTCACTCTGCTTAATTTCCGATCAACTCTGTGCATTTCGTACTTCCTGAAGATTAAATCTCCGGAGGTCCTTGCATTGTTCGTCTGTGCTTTTGAGCAGTTTAAACCTTCCACTATTTCTGCAAATGTTGCATTGCCTATCACCAGATTGCCTGATCTATCTGTTACATCGTATAAAAATGGGATCATTTCCGCCCTCCTCTCAGTGTCCGGCCAGAAATGTATTCATCATCCTTGCTTTCCATTCCGGAACTTCTTTGGTTTTCCATTTTGCACACCAGTCGTCATCTTCTACCATGCGTCCAATGCGATCGCAGAAACCATTATCATTCTCTTTACAGGTTTCGCATATCTGTTCCTCTCTGCTCATATTCTTAAATGTCCTTTCCTTCTCCGGTAATCTTATCAATGCAGCTATTCCAACCAGCGGTAATTTTGATTTCGGGTAATCTCTCACTGGCAGGAATCCAGCTAGTATCTTTTAAACGTTCAATAACTTTCTTCTGTTCCTCTTCTGTCTCGCAGTGTATTACAATGTCATAGGTATCATCGTATGTGCTAAACGTACCATCTTCGTTCTGCACAAATTCCATTACATCACTCATGCTTCCACCTCACTATCCTCTGGCATTTGAAAGACCATTTTGTTCATAAGTGCTTTTCCAATAGCTTCAGCCAGAAGTTCATTTTCTTTTGATACTGACGCTTCTGCGAACATCTTCCCGATATTTGGCACTGTCATTGGAATCAACTCTGCGTCCGCATATGCTTCCTGAATCATATCCAGTACTTTCATGGTTTTTTCTTTTGTGGAATATTTTCCTAAAATAAAATATCCGCCACTCCTCTGTGTATCCTGCAAACTCCAACATATAACATTCAATGAATCTGGGAGTTTTAGATCGACTACAATGTTTTCAAACTTTACCAGTGCTGTTTTATCCTGACTTCTGATTAACATACATTTTCTCCTTTCTCCTTCCTGTGATCTGACAGGCTCACACAGGAAGGATGTATCTATGTGAATTTTAGGGCACCCTTTTTTAGTGACCGAATCGGTCATTTATCTGTATTTGTAAATCTCTTTTATATTTTTGAGCTGTACTGTCTTAGGTCTTTTCCCTCCCTGGCTATACTGAAATCCGGTATCTGTAATCTTTTCAATTGTTGCACTTCCAAATCCACCGCCTTCATATCCAGACACTTTGTTGAAAGTTACTCCTACTGTATCTCCCACTTTGAATTTCTGTCCGTTGTCGTCAATTATTATTTTTTCTGTTCTGTAATTCATTTTTGAATCTCCTTCAAGAATTCCACAAGTTCTGTTTCGCTGTTTTGATATTTGTTGTATCTGGAATGGTAGTTCCATCCTTTGTCGTTCTTGTATTCCGGCTTTGGTCCTCCTACAAGGTGCATGTAATGGCGTTCCCCTGGCGTATACCACTGGCTTTTTTCTGATGGATCCGGAGCAAATTCTTCTACGATCAGACGGGCACCGTTTGCGAAATCGTATTTGTAGTATTTGATTCCTACGTTCTTGTCCTCGTACCAGAGTCCCCAGCTTTTATAGTTCCTTAGCCATTCCTTGCGTTGATCATTATTTTTCATGATTGGAAGAGGTGGCTGTTCTGATTCTTCCGGTTCTTCCTTACAATCTTCTACAAGATTTTTAATAATTCTCAGTCCTCCAACGATCAGCTGCTGTTTCAGGATTGCCATATGCGGTAATCCAGGATCTTCTTTTTCGGTTTCAAGGAATTCTTTGAGTCTTCTTTCTTCATCGTACAGATATCCGATAATTTCCACATCTGTAGGTACCGGAATATCTTTTAAATCTTCCGGCCACGCATTCGGGATTTTATCTGTATTTCTCAGATGTTTTACCATTTTGTTGAGGTCAACAAAATGGTCTTCCTGCTGCTTTTCATCCGGTGTTTCTGCTGCCGACTGGCAGCTCTTTTCCGGAATCCACCTGCAACGGCTGTTACAGTCATCCGGGCACTGAGAGCAACAGGTATATTTTTTATCACAATAAGCAGCTGCTCCGCATACTCCAGATCCGGATTGTCCTGTGATACATTTTGCCGGTCCTTCATCATTTTTTATTTCTGGTTTCTTTGGCTCTATATCAAATTCTGGAGAAAATGGATCATAGAGATTCTTTGCTTCTACGATCAACCGTCCGTATTTCATTGATACTTTTTCACTGTTCACCTCAATTTCAAGTCCTGCTGTGAACGACATAAAGCTATAATTTACGTCGTTTCCGCTTGATGAACTAAATCCACCTGGTGCAAAATCCATTTGTACGGCCTTAGCAGCTTCTGCATTGTCTTTGCATCTTCGGCATATCCTCATGATCGTTTTCAATTTTTTGGGATAAGCTTCACAAAACGCTTTAACTGCTGCCGACTCCGTAAGCGTAACTACCGCTTCCGGCGCATCAATTGTGGTCATTTTGACCGGTTTCTTTGTGGAGTAGCGCCTGATCAGTTCTTCGGTCAGCTCCTGCCAGGTCATTTCTTTCTCTTCCGGGCTATCTGGGTTGAATGTGATCCTATCCGGATGTCCCTGATAGTTCAGGTACCCGTTTCTGTGCTTTACATAGCAATAAAGCATGCTGATCATCTTTGTCCCCATCAGCCTGTCTCCATTGCGGATCCTAGCTGTTGTATTCTTCTTTAAGCTGTCAAAGAATCTTTCTATCTGCAGTTCTACGGGAATTGGTGTCTCGTCTTCTGCAGGTTTCTGCTGTCTGGTTGCCTGCTCTATCGTCATCTGACCCGGAATGTCTGCATTTAATGCCTGCTGATCCTTCAGGAGTTGGATATCCGGAAGGGTCAGGATTTTGTTCTTCATGTACATCTCGTATGCCAGCTTCTGCAGTTCCGGTTCCAGGGACGCTGCAGCATCTGCCACAGAAATGTTAATCTCTCCATCCTGAAACTCTTCCATCAGCTCCTCTGACAGATGATTGCTGATATTCTTGTAACGGCCGAACTGAGCGTTTGACACTCCAAGAAGTTCTTTTAAATTTTCTCTGACTGTTCCAGTGATTCCAATCTTCTCTTTCAGGCCCTTAACAATCTTCTCCATCTCCAGAGCTTCCTGCATTCTTTCCCAGTCGTTTTTATCTCTGTAATTGTTTGCCTGAATCACCTTGAACTGTCTAAGGAACGGCGTGATTGCTTCTCTCTGCTCTGGTGTCAGTTCTTTGTCCTCTGAAACATTGATTTCTGCAGCATATACGCATGGGATCTTCTCGAATCTGGTGTCTCCCTCTTCGATCAGTTCTATGCAACATAGTCTTCTGCGATGGCCGGCAAGTATTTTATCTTCTCCATCTACATTCTCTATCAGAATTGGCTGCATCAGGTACCCTGTGATCTTTATCGACGCCTTGAGTTTGCTGATATTTTTTGTCGTGTAGAAATTCTCCTGAGTCGGCACCAGTTCTCTAGGATCCTTGTATATGATTGCCTGCTTCTCTTTTCTTTCCGGCAAGGACCGCTTTGACAGCATGTCCAGCGCACTAAATTTCTCTCTTCCCATTGTTATCTCCCTATCATCTGCAGATATTCCTCTACAAGTGTCTGATAGTCTTCTGCTGCCGCCGATCGCTTGCTATATAACACAACCGGTGTTCTGGCATATGTACTCTTTGCAACTGCCAGAGAATTTCTGATCACCGTCTCCATCGTCGGATACCATTTTCTTATAATCTCCGCTCCCTGGCTATGTGCTTCGTTGTATTTGTTGTACTTGCTAATAAAGCACTTTACATTTTCCAGATCTGGGTTAAGTTCGCATTTAATTTCATCAATCTGATCCAGAAGCTCATCCATGCTTTCTGTTGTGTTGTCGTCGACTTCTACCGGGATCAGAACATCATCTGCTGCCGTCAGCGCATTAATAACGGATACATTGATGTCCGGTGCATTATCGATCACACAGTAATCATAATTGTCTTTTACCTGTTGCAGGGCGTTCTTTAGTCTGGTCTGCTGAGGTCTTACACGGTCCATCGTCACCTCCATGTTTGCTGTCAGAAGGTTCAGATTCGCAGTGATCACATCTAAATTCTCGTAATCTGTTTTCTGGATTAGGCTTGCCATATCCGGTTTCTTGTCAACCATTATCTTGTCTATTCCTGCTCCTTCCTGAGTACGTCGGTTCATCCCCCTCGAGCAGTCTCCCTGTTTGTCGTTATCTACAAGAAGGACTCTCTTGCCCTTTGCAGAAAGAATGTAAGCAATATTGATGCTTGAGGTGGTCTTTGCCACCCCGCCTTTTAAATTGATGATTGCAATTGTTCTCATAATCGTTCCCCTTTTCCTGTTATTCTTTTCTTATTCCACAGCTACAGCCGTCTCCGGGTTTCAAGGCTCTGCATATCCCGTCTATGTTGCAGCAATAGCTTGCCTCATCTGACTTTGAGCACCATCTGTCCTCACATTCCTCGCAGAGCACAATGTTTTTGTATTTGTTCATAAGTTGTACTGCCTGGCTATGATCAAAAGAATTGATTCTGTCATATTCTGCCTTTATTTTGCTTGCGTACCTACTCATTTCGCACGAACTGCAGAAATAATACTCAAGCGCTTCCTGGCTGTCCGTCTTCTCTCTGTATTGACAGATATTGTCGCAGATGTAACTCTCCAGAGCTTCAATGTCTGTGTCTATTCCTTCGCTTTCGGTCTTCGTCAGCGCGGCGCATCCATTCAGGTTTTCCTCCTTCTGGTTCGCTTTCAAAGTAAATCCCTCCTTTCCGGTCTTTGTAGTACGTGAATCTGTATCCGGATTTAATGATCTCACCCAGATACTCCATTTCTGCCGGGTTCTGTTCTGGTCTCAGGCTCCAGCCTTTGCCCCATAGTTCTTCTACATTCATCTTTTCTCTTTTCCATCTCCTCCTGCAGCCACCCGGAGTAACTGTGTTTCTCAGTCTTTTCTGACAATTGGTGTGCATCAGGAAGGGCATGGACGGCCGCATATACCCGCTTCCATTCTTCTGCATTCCTGATCGGTTCTCCTTTACTGTCTTTCCATCCGGATCCGGCCAGTTCTTCCAACTTCATGATCCTGCTGCTTACATATGCATCCCGGGTATGTACACAGATCTCCGAAGGTACTGTCATGCGTTCCAAGGCTTCTGCCAGTGTGAGCAGGACTGTCTGGTGATAGGTTCCTTCGAAATGTCCAAATCCTTCACGGGTTCGTTCTTCGTTTCGTATCGATACTGAGAGGACGTAAGAGCACTTTCTATCTGCGGTTCCCTGATAGGTGCTGCTGGTTTCGATGTAAATATCTACTTTCACGTTTTCATCTCCTCTCTTTGTATTTTTACAAGGGTGTACCGGCGGTACGCGTAACCGGTTACCGGATTAATTCCCTGTTCTATCGAATTAGGATCCACATAGTATCCCTTTTTAGGCTTTATTTCTCTTATTCTTCCTTGTTTGTCTATCAGGCTTCGTCTTCTTATAGTCTCCTTCTTCGGCTCTTTCCGGGTCAGATTTCTGGACGGGTGGTAGTCGTATGCTTCTTCCGGTTCCCACTCCTTCAGTGGTGTGGCTATGTATTCTGCAAGGTCTCCGTTATTTACATCATATACAACCTTCATGTTTGGGTTTCCATGTATCCAGAGTTCCCGGACTATCTTTTCTGTTCGGGTTTCTGTGTTCGACTCCGCATTCAGAAGAATGTGGATATGAGGCGCACCCCTTTTTCCTATTTGTGGGCGCCAGATATACTTCAAAATCCAGCCGTATTTCCGGTATCTGTTTTGGATCTGTCTTACAAACTTCTGCATATGCTTTATCATTTCTTCCCATCCCACCCTCTTACCTTTCTGGTAGGTGAGTGTGATCCAACTGTCTCCCGTAGTGAAATTCCATTTGATAAGTCTTCTAATCAGTCTCACTCTCTTCCACTGATTCTGTCTCATGATATCTTCCGGAGTGGGTTCTTTCTTCTCCTCCCTTTTCTGTCCCCTTGCGCCATATCTTCCTGTATGCTTTTCCTCTATCTCTAAGGTCTCTCCACAATCCCATGTATCCCTTATGTATCCGCACTTCATATATCACCTCAGTGTCGTAAGTTTAATACCCTTAATCAAGCCTTAAAGGGCTTGTCCGCCCCCTCAAAAAGGTTAAAAATATAGCAGGTCCATCCTGCCATCCGGTTGACATTCCGCCGCCTGAGTGTTATACTTGTTGTATTGCAATTATCTCAGGTGGCGAAAGCCCGGCTCATGTATTCCCGTACATGAGCTTTTTATTTTCTTTTCAGCGTGTCTGCGTATGCTCTGGCAGCCGCCTCGGTCGTGTTCGCGTTGAGCGTGCCGGATTTACTTGAGTAACTCATTCCATCAAACAGTTTCTGTGCCATGCGTGTCGCCTCTGGCTCTAGCTTCTGTTATCATCCTCAGTGCTGTGATAATAAAGGCTATATCCCCGCTCGGTGCAACTTCTATTGCATCCTGGATTTTATCTACATATAACTGCGTACGTTCTTTGTAGAGTTTTTTCTTTTCTTCATTGTCGGCTTCCTGGACTTTCTGCACGAATTCCAGATATCCGTCAAAATCTTTTTTCAGCATTTTATTTTCTCCTTGCTTTTTCTCTTGTTTTGTTTTATACTTCTTGTAAATCAAATTATTTTCTTTTTTTTATAAGCCTCTCATGTTTGCAGACGTGAGGGCTTTTTTAATTACTTTTCTCTTCTCCTGCAGCCAGATCAGGATCGCCAGGCACGTGATACTCAGCACTATTGTTCCGGCAAAGAGTTCTAATCTTGTGTTCCAGTCCCAGATCGGGAGCATGGCGGTTATGTATCCGATCAGCAGAGATATGATCATCTTGCGCTCCAATTTTCTCGCCTCCTTTATGCTTGTCCTACTGTCTCCGCCTTATTCGGCGGTTTTTCTTTCGCAGTAATTCTTCCTCTGGTAATATCCGATTATAATTTTCGAAACGTTATCTATAATCCTTTGATTGTCTTCTTTTGTATTGTTTTTACAGTAGTCGTCGTGGATTCGGATTAAGCCGGATCCATATTTAATTTCTTTAATCACTGCCATATGTATTCACCTCTCTTGGATTATGTTATGTAGTGTGTTTGTACAGGGTTCCTTCCCTGCTCAAGTCACTTTTCTTCCCATTCCGCAAAATAATCCATACTTACGCCAAAGTACTTTGCGACTTTAAAAACATTTTCAAATGTCGGAGATGCTTCGTTCCATTTGCGGATAGTCCCATTCCCGATATTTAACTTCTTCTCCAGCGAAGCAATTGAGATTCCCTCTTCTGCTGCCAGACGCTTGATTTTTTCATAAATCATTTTTTCTTCCTCTTTTCATAGACTTAAATCTACGAAAGTGCTATTATTGAATTGTTACTTTAGGTTTTAGTCTAATTTGGTATATAGCCAGAAAGGAGTTGCCAAGGGGTAACAATTTTAAAAGAGTGTTCTGTGAGATTATGAAAGGATGGTTGCTGTTAAGGTACATAACCTTCGCTGATTTATGTGACTTCACATTAGTTCTTTGTGCGGTTGCTTCATTAGTGTGTTTGATTCTTAAAAAATAAGGATTACACCGGTAACTATTAACCTGTCTTTTCCACAGATGTTAATCTCTTATGGCCGTTTCTTTCTCAAGGAAGCGGCCTTTTCTATTTAACAGCAACTACCCTTTCAAAATCTCACAGGCTGCTCTTCGCTCTATGACGGTTAGCCCTGCCCTTCCTTTTTTATCCTGCTTTCTTCTGGCTTGCCCCAGCCAGGGCAATAACTGTATTCATACAGCCATCCAGATAGCCTTTCTGTCTCTCTGTAAGGCAGTCCCAGATCGCATTCATTTCTTCCATCTGCTGCCATCTCTGTTTTACTTTTTCTTCTGTAAGGATTTCTTTCATCATTGTGTTTCACCTCACTTTTGTCTTTATTTATAATTGCTTTAGATTCTTTTAATTAGATTGTCGAACGACTCTGTTTGACTATTCTGCCTGCTCCCTTTATTCTGTATGTACAGGGTATTGGGGATGCCCGAGTACATACAGAAAGGAGGGATATGGCTTGAATCGAAATATTTCTGGATACTGCGACTGTTTCAGCGAAAACAGATACATAACTGTTGAATATTTATCTGTTGCCGTAGGTCGCAGTATGAACAACCATTATAAGAAAGGGTTATTTAATGCCTGTTCGGATTGTCCATTATCAAACGATGTTCGTACCGGTGACATCTGCCCTATCTATCGTTCGGCTCTTTCTTCGCTGCAAGAATGAAGCTTTCAGTTGTATGTCGAAGCAAAGGTTCTAATGTATTAAGGAAATCGCAATTGCATTTCGACATATATTGGCATTGACTACATGGTTCCCCAAAATCCGCTTCTCTGTGCTCTACGCATTGATGATGCAAAGCGCGAATATGGCGAACTGCGCAGTCAATTGCCATATCTTTTTCTTCCAGCTCAGCAAGCTCTTTTGCAGTTTTGCTGAGCTGTTTCATTTCTTTATTTAATTTCTTCACTCTTTTCAGAGTTTTCTTGTATCCTGTCATTTTTACTTTGACAGTATGCATTACTGGTTTTTCCCTTACCCTTTCATCTCCTCTCTTCGTTGTTTTTTATAAGCTGTTCGACAGATACTTCAAGGATTTCTGCAACTTTTTCAAGTTTCCATATTCCAGGCTCTACCTTATTGGATTCGCCGCTGGAACCCCATTTGCAGATACTGCCCCTTGAGACACCTGCCATTTTTTCAAGGCAATTAATTGATATTCCTTTTTCTTTTGCAATTCTGCAAATATTCTTGTAAATCACCTTTGCACCTCCTTAATTACGTGATATAATCAGATTGTTACTATTGACCCCAGCCACCTTTAAGGAGGTAAGCAAAGGATTGATTTTAACAAGAGCTACGTTCTAACACCAGAAACAGAAAGGAGATATTTAAGGTTAATAATTGACCTTGATATCAATACTCTGTGTGGCATTATTTCAGCCGTTTGTGCTGTTATTTGTGTCTTACAGAACCGTAAGAAGTAATTTCCTTATACATACCTTTTTTGTTTTATAGTAGAACGTAGCTCAAACCCCGGGCTGTTGCTTTTGCAATGGCCCATTTCCTTTTTATTCGCCAGAATGATGTTGTAATTCTGGCAATCACCTCACGAAGCAATTTCTCTGTGAGGTTATGAAAAAATAATTTCTGAAGAAAAGTATTTTACTTATCAGCAATTACCCTTTCACAACCTCGCAGTTCACTTGCTTCACCTCTTTCTGGATATCTGACTATTGACTTTTATTTGTGTCTCTCCTATTCTGGTATTGCAGACATTGCGGTGCCTGACTTTACAGAAAGGAGGAACGTGAAAGGTTTAATACTATTATCGCGTCACATACCGGATATTGTCCGTATTCCCGTGAGAACAGAACTATTTTGATAGAGTTTTTCAAAGTACCAGTTTCAAAATCTTTGGCTTCTGGATACAAACGAAAAAATTTTGACTGTTCTTTTAAGAACGATTGTCCGTACTGTGATGGCAAGCGTGGTTGTTCTTTATATCAGGAAGCAACGCTTTGATTTGGGGCGAGCGTGTTTACGGCACGCTCGCTTTCATAATCCTTTCCATGCATATGTACCATCGTCAAATTTTGTGAAGCATTCAGTTCCAGCACTCTCCAGAATTTCTTCAACAAGGACTTTTTCTGTCTTTTCATTCTGAAGAATCAAATTGACAGCTCTTTCCAAAAGAGCATTTTCTGCCATTACCTTTTCAATGTACTTTGCAGGAAATATTTCAAAGTCTTCGATGCTTCTTTTTTTTATAACTGTATCAATGGTTGGTATCCTTCTCTCACCTCTTTCTGGGTATCTCCATTGACTTTTCTTTGTTGTTCTTCTATGCAACATTTTCTGTCTTCTCATATCCCCTCCCTTATGCAGACTGCTTCTCGGTTGCCATGCACATTCCCACCTTAACGCCTTTCATAAATGTGTCCATCAACATCTGTTTGCTGATATTTAAGGACTGCAGGAACGCTGTGAAGTCTTCCGCTTCTGCTTTATCTTCCTGTCTCAGCATGATTTTCATATTCTTCTGTGACATATCTCCTCTTTCTCCTTTCTGGCATATCTTGCCTTAACTTAGTTATATATTATCATATCTAAGTTATGCTGTCAACACCTTTTCCATAACTCAGTTATGTTTTCGTATTGACTTGTGTTCATCTTTTTGATATACTTAACTTAGTTAAGGAGGTGAGTAAAATTTCTACTATACAAGAAAGAATTGCCTTACTAATAGATAAGTCAGGCATGACCAAAACCGCATTTGCTCAAAAATTGAATATCACTCAACCATATGTGAGCAAACTTTTAAAAAACGGAAATCCTAGTGATCGACTAATCGAAGATATTTGTGAAAAATTTGAAGTAAATGAGGATTGGTTAAGAAATGGGATTGAACCAATGAAGGCTCAACCCGAAACATTTAGTCTTGATGATTTCGCTGCTCAACATAATGCGACAGCTCTTGAAAAAGAAATTATTAAGACTTACTTTGAGATTGATCCAGTGATCCGGAAGCAGATCGTAAATCATTTCAAGGAAAAATTCATGGGCGCTGGTGGTGCTCCAGACAGCCCGGAAGAATTAGAAATTATGCACCCACCTGTTACAGGTGATGAAAATTCAAATGCTGGGTGAAGCACACCCAGCTGCAACTAACTATTTAAGTATTATGATTTGAGTTCCCCAATTAAAGTTAAGATTAATATATATAGTATTGTTGCTGTGATAATACAAAGCATATATTTTACAGTTGCCATAATGTATGTATTTTCTTTTCATCATTGTTCCCACACCTTCCCGTTATTAGTAACAGCTGGGTGCAGGAAACATTATAAAGTGGAGTCTCATCATAATACTACCGGTAAGTTTTTCCAACTAAAACACGCTAATTAAAAAGGAGGTTTCATTATGTCAGCTGCTCAATTAGAATCAACTTTAACCTGGACTTTTAACGCTCCATGTCAAGTTCCTGATGATGTTTCAAAAACACTTATTTCTGGTGAAACCGTTTTACATGCGTTCAAGACCATTCGTGATGTTGCAATCTTCACCAATAAACGAATCATAGTGAGAGATGTTCAGGGATTAACTGGTAAAAAAGTTGAAACTTATTCTCTTCCATATTCTTCAATTAAAATGTATTCTACTGAAAATTCCGGAAAAATTTTTGATGTAAATTCAGAAGTGGAATTATGGACTATGGTTGGACACATAAAGATAAATCTCGGAAAAGATATTGATATACGTGAATTCGATAGAATAATATCCGAAGCTATTTTATGATTCTATTTCAATCAAATCATTAATCTGCGAGGTCATGGGGACTGATGGTTCAGCCTACACCGTTGAGTCATTTAACAACGTCGTTTTAGGCGAAGGAGTAATCTTGACTGTAGCCAATGTTTCTATACAGCTTGTGCCTGTCGGCGAATAATTGGCAAATAACTTTATATAAAAACCGCCCCTGTTGGTAACAAGGACGGCTTTTCAAGAATCTTTGCAGTTGTGAATGCTCAATTCTTTCCTGGACAGTTAGAATTATAGCATATTTATTTACACCTGCAAAGGTGTATTTTTTATACCCTTTTTTACATAAAATATCACGGAGGTGTGCTATGAGTCTTGAAAATGTATGTATCTATTTAAGAAAGTCCCGCGCTGATCGGGAAGCTGAAGCAAGAGGTGAAGGCGAAACCCTGGCAAGACACGAACGAATCCTTCTCGATCTGGCCAGAAGCCGTAATTATAATGTCGGTGCTATTTACAGGGAAATTGTTTCCGGAGAAACTATCTCTGCCCGACCAGTTATGCAGCAGCTCCTTCGAGAAGTCGAAGCTGGTTCGTGGGATGGTGTCCTGGTTGTAGAGGTAGAACGTCTGGCCAGAGGCGACACAATTGATCAGGGCGTTGTATCCAGAGCCTTCCAGTTTTCTGATACAAAGATTATTACTCCAACAAAAACTTATGATCCTGATAACGAATTTGATGAGGAATACTTCGAGTTCGGTCTTTTCATGTCCAGACGTGAGTATAAAACTATCAAGCGGCGTTTAAATGCCGGAAGGATTTCTTCTGTCAAAGAAGGAAAGTATTGTGGAAGCAGACCTCCGTATGGATACGAACGTGTCAAATTGCGTGGCGAAAAAGGTTTTACTCTCCAGCCGGTTCCGGAGCAGGCTGAAGTTATTAAAATGATCTATTCTTTGTACTCCGGAGCATCCGGTGACCGAATCGGTGTTTCAAAGATTGTCCGAAAACTCAACGATATGGGGATCAAATCTCCTTCCGGAAAAGACTGGGTTCCAATCAGTGTCCAGGATGTTCTTGCAAATCCTGTATACGCCGGAATGATCCGCTGGAATGGTCGAAAAACTGTCAGGGCTATTCAGGATGGTATGGTCACGCAGTCGCGTCCACGATCTAAAGAGGATGATATACTCTTATTTCCCGGCCGGCATCCAGCAATCGTATCTAAAGAAATGTATGATTCCGTACAGCAGATTCGGAAGAAGAACCCTCCGCGTCCGATCAGTATCAAGAACACGATAAAAAATCCTCTTGCCGGAATTGTGTACTGCAGCAAATGTGGTCGCGCCATGGTTCGGCGGCCTTATCAGAAACGCGGTCAGGATGACACACTTATGTGTTCTTACACCTCCTGCCCTACTGTAAGCAGCAAATTGTCGCTTGTGGAAAGAGCTGTGTTAAATGGCATTCAGGATCTTGTTGACGAATACCGGCTGAATGATGCTGTTCCCGGTCCGGACATTAACAACGCTGTTAAATCTAAAGAGAAATTAATTGCAGAGAAAGAGCACGAACTGGAGAAATTGAATGTACAGAAGATGAAGCAGTATGATCTGCTCGAACAGGGAATCTATACGACTGAAGTTTTTCTGGAGCGATCTAACTCAATCGCATCCTCCATTAATTCCTGTCAGGATTCTATAGAATGTCTAAAAGAAGAAATCAGACATGACAAAGAGCTTATTGATCAACAGTCCTCTTTCATTCCAAGATGCGAGAACCTTCTTGAAATTTATTGGAGTTTAGACACTGCTGCGAAGAACAAGATGTTGAAAGAGTTGATCGAGAGGGTTAATTATACGAAGGATACCAAAAATGCTTTCCGCAAGGGGAATGAAGCCACCTTTGTTTTGGATATTTTCCCCAGAATTCAGTCAAATTAATTAATGATAACATCTATGTACAAACGAACTCAGTCATCTGGAAATGGTATCCACTATTGTACATCAGCTTACCCGGGACCTTTCCATGGAGGAAATTGAGAAATCCGGATTTGGACCGTATTATATCGATCACACAGTGGGAGTCTGGCCACAGGCAGCAGGTGGCATACCATTTAATGCATGTGAATTTCAGAGTAAAGGTGATCCGATCACTGATCTGTTCGAGGATCTTGCTGCAGAGCAGAAAGCCCGTTCTACTTATGACAATATTCTCAGAGTAGTCCGAAATATACCTGAGATTGCGGATCCTATCAAATTCCTGCGTGCCAGAGAAGTTGTTCATTTCCAGAGATTTGGGGAAGCTCTTCAGTCCATTCAGGAAGAACTTGATGCCAAAAATTTCTATGCTTTTACCCCGGGATTTGATAATCCCTGCACTGCATCATGCAACAGCAATAAATAACGTACGCAGCCAAAACCTGCGACATACTGCGCGAATTTATGCGATTAGCATCGCGAAGCGTGTTACTGAGAACGGAATGAACAGTAATACGCTCCATCTTAAAAATCACAGAAATTTCATATTTGCTTTACAAATATATCTGGTGGTGCTATAGTATTCTTAGCTTAATAGCCACAAAAGTAATTGCCAAAAATATTGAGCAATTACAAACAAAAATATGATATAAAAGGGGCTGTCTCACATAGATATTATGTGACAGCCCCCTTATTGGAGGAATTATGCAGATAATTATTGTTGGGTGCGGTAAAGTTGGACGTACCCTGGCAGAACAGCTTCAGGAAGAAGAATCCGACATTACTCTTATAGACGTTTCTTCTAATGTGATCACTTCCCTTCAGGATGACATTGATGCCATGGGTATCGTGGGAAACGGTGCAAGTATCAACACGCTGGTGGAAGCAGGTATTGAGAATGCAGATATCCTGATTGCCGTAACCGGCTCTGATGAAATGAATCTCCTCTGCTGCCTGATCGCACAGAAAACCGGCCATTGCCAGACGATTGCCCGTGTCCGCAATCCTATCTATGCCAAAGAGATCAGCTTCATCAAGAAGCGTCTGGGTGTTACTATGATCATTAACCCGGAGCTTGCAGCTGCACAGGAAATTTCCCGTCTCTTACGCTTTCCTTCAGCTATCAAGATCGATACTTTCGCACGTGGTCGTGTGGAAATGCTGAAATTCAAAGTGCTTCCTGAATTTAATCTGGATGGCATGACAATCTCACGCATTACGGAAGCCCTGAAATGCGACGTCTTGTTCTGCGCAGTAGAAAGCCGGGATCATGTATCTATTCCCGGCGGTAATCAGGTGATCCACGACGGAGATATGGTTTCCATTCTTGCTTCCCCGGTGAATGCAGCAGCCTTTTTCAAAAAGATCGGCCTGAAAACCAATCAGGTAAAAAACGCCATTATTGTTGGCGGAGGAACCATTTCCTATTACCTTACAAAAGCCCTGCTTGATATGAACATCTCCGTTAAGATCATTGAACAGAATGAGTCCCGCTGTGAAACCTTAAGTGATCTGCTTCCAGAGGCAACTATCATTAACGGAGACGGAACCAATCGTTCTCTCCTTATGGAAGAGGGACTCTCACGCACAGAGGCTTTTGTATCACTCACAAACATGGATGAGGAAAATGTTTTCCTTTCACTCTTTGCCAAAACAGTTTCCAATGCCAAACTGGTTGCCAAGGTAAACCGCCTTGCCTTTGATGATGTCATTGATAACCTTGATATCGGAAGCGTCATTTATCCGAAATATATCACAGCCGACTATATCCTGCAGTATGTACGTGCCATGCAGAACAGCATCGGCAGCAATATTGAAACCCTTTATCATATCTTGGATAATCAGGCAGAAGCTCTGGAATTTGCCATCCGCGAAAATTCACTGGTAACAGGCATTCCATTATCTGAACTGAACCTGAAGAAAAACCTTCTCGTAGGTTACCTGAACCGAAATGGTCAGGTCAAGATTCCCCGAGGCCAGGATACCATTCAGGTCGGAGATACCGTTATCATAGTAACTTCTCAGAAGGGCCTTCGCGATATCACAGATATTCTGGAAAAATAAAGGAGCCAAATTATGAACTATTCCATTATTGTCTATATCATCGGAATGATTCTGAAAATTGAAGCTGTATTTATGGCTCTGCCCGCAATTACGGCACTGATCTATCAGGAAACTTCCGGTGTAGCTTTTCTGATCACGATTGCTTTATGCCTGGTCATCGGGCTTCCTCTCACCAGGAAAAAGCCGACAAGAAGGGCTTTCTACACAAAAGAAGGTTTCGTGACTGTAGCATTAAGCTGGATCGTTCTGAGTATCATAGGAGCAATCCCCTTTGTGATCAGCCGAAGCATTCCAAATCCTGTAGATGCATTATTTGAAACAGTTTCGGGTTTTACTACAACAGGAGCCAGTATTCTCAGCGATGTGGAGGCACTTCCTCATTGTATGCTGATGTGGAGAAGCTTCACGCACTGGATCGGCGGAATGGGTGTTCTGGTTTTCATCCTCTCCCTTCTGCCACTTACCGGCGGTTATCATATGAATCTTATGAAAGCGGAGAGTCCCGGACCATCTGTAAGCAAGCTTGCGCCAAAAGTACAGTCAACTGCCAAAATTCTGTATTCTATTTATTTCGTAATGACAGTGATCCAGATCCTGCTTCTTCTGGTCGGTGGTATGCCGCTGTTTGACTCCATATGTACGGCTTTCGGTACTGCAGGTACCGGAGGATTTGGTATTAAAAATGACAGCATGGCCAGTTACAGTACATATCTGCAGGTGGTCATTACTGTATTTATGATTTTATTTGGCGTTAACTTTAATGCTTACTTTTTCATTATCACAAAAAAATTTGCTCAGGCTTTTAAAATGGAAGAAGTGCGGTATTATTTCGGAATCATCGGTATTGCAATTCTTATCATCACCTGCAATATTTACCATATTTTCGGAAGTGCAGCCAAAGCTTTTCAGCAGGCAGCTTTCCAGGTTGGTTCCATTATCACAACAACCGGATATGCAACAACAGATTTTAATACCTGGCCGGAAATTTCGCGGACAATCCTGGTACTGCTGATGTTTATCGGTGCATGTGCCGGAAGTACAGGCGGTGGCATTAAAGTATCCAGAATCCTGATTCTCTGCAAAACAGTCCGCAAGGAGCTTCATATTTTTCTGCATCCAAATGCGGTAAAGAAAATAAAAATGGACGGCAAAGCCATCCCACATGAAGTTGTTCGTTCCACAAATATTTTCTTCATTGTATATATGCTGATTTTTTCATCCTCCATATTCCTGATTGCCTTTGACGATTTCAATCTGATCACGAATTTTACGGCGGTTGCGGCAACCTTTAATAATATCGGACCAGGTCTTGAGCTGGTAGGACCTACCGGAAACTTCGGTATGTTCTCATGGTTTTCAAAGCTTATCCTTACTTTTGATATGCTGGCAGGACGTCTTGAGATTTTCCCGTTACTGATATTGTTTGTAAGGGATACATGGAAGAAATTCTAAAAATATTTTGGTAAAACAAATTTTATTTTTTTACACTGTATTCATATTTTATTCATATTTATTGGATATAATGAATTTTAGAAAGATGATGAATCTTTCTTATAAATATTTTTCTTTTTCATACGCGCCGGTACGAAAGTACCGGCCTCCTTCCATTTATGGGAGTTTTTTATTTTATGGCATTTTTCTCACACCTTCATAATCAAACGCAGGAATAAAACTCTCTCTGGCAGTTTCACCATCTTGAAAAAATCCATTTTCAATCCCAAGCTCAAATGCATAGTCCAGAACTTTTTCATATTCTCTTCTGGTTACACAACGATTCAGTTCTGTATATTCTTTCTGCTCAAAAACCGGTGTGTACTGATTCATAATACTGATATAAATCTGCTTTCCAAAAGTCTTATGTAAAAGTTTCAGAACCTTTTTTGAATTTCTTGTATGCCCCGGCAATATAAGATGTCTCACAATAGTCCCACGTTTCATATATCCTTCTGCATCAAACTGTGGCATTCCTGTCTGGCGTACCATCTCATTAACTGCTTCCATAGCTCTTTCAGGATAATCATTCGCATGTGAAAATTTCACCGCCAATTCGCTCTCCGCATATTTGTAATCCGGAAGATAAATGTCCACATATCCGTCCAGAAGTTTCAATGTCTCTGTGTTCTCATATCCACCACAGTTATAGACAACCGGAATATTAAGCCCATGCTTCTTTGCACAGTCCAAAGCTGCGATGATCTGTGGAATATAATGTGTTCCGGTTACCAGATTGATATTTGCAGCATCCTTTTCCTGCAGTTCCAGGAATATTTCTGCCAGTCTTTCCTCAGTGATCTCAAGGCCACTGTCACCAATGGCAATTTCCCGGTTCTGGCAGAAACAGCATCTCAGATTGCATCCTGTAAAAAAGACTGCCCCGGAACCTCTGGTTCCCGAAATACATGGTTCTTCCCACATATGCAAAGCTGCCCTTGCAATCTTAACCTTCTGATCCATTCCACAGTAGCCGGTTTTTCCGGCTGTTCTGTCTACATGGCAATTTCTCGGACATAAACTGCAATCTGCCAGTATGCAGCTTTCTGTATCCTGCCTCAGAGTTTTATCTTTGTTTTTTTCTGTCTGTATTTTATTTACCTTCACTTTTCTCTTCTGTCCTTTTTTCTTTCCCCGACTTGATATCTGTGAATCGCCCACTGCAAAACAGTTCCCACCGTTTGCTTATATTATAACCGTTCAGTGCTTTCACAGTTACAGGCGGATTGCTGAATAGTTACTATCCTTTATATCATTATACTACATTCCCCAATTACGTCTATTCATATTTCACAATTTCCTTTTTCAGTCTCTTCATGATTCTTTTTTCCAGCCTGGAAATATATGATTGAGAAATTCCCAGAAGGTCTGCAACCTCTTTCTGTGTTTTCTCTGCAGCATTCTCCTTTCCCAGACCAAATCTAAGGCGGATGATCGTCTGCTCACGCGGTGAAAGCTTTCTAATTGCCTTTGATAACAACGAAATCTCCACTTCATCTTCCAGACGTCTTGAAATCACATCCTCATCAGTTCCCAGAATATCAGAAAGCAGGAGTTCATTTCCATCCCAGTCTACGTTCAGCGGTTCGTCTATGGACACTTCCATCTTTGTCTTACTGTTGCGACGAAGATACATCAGGATCTCATTCTCTATACATCTGGATGCATAAGTGGCAAGCTTGATGTTTTTTACAGGATTAAAGGTATTGATCGCCTTGATCAGCCCAATCGTTCCGATTGAGATCAGATCCTCCACCCCGACTCCTGTGTTATCAAACTTCTTTGCAATATACACCACAAGCCTTAAATTATGTTCAATCAGAACAGACTTCGCTTCTTCTTCCTGCCCTGTTCCAAGCTTCTGCAGTATAAACGCCTCACGCTTCGGCTCCAGTGGTGCCGGCAGCACGTCATTTCCACCAATATAAAAAACTTCTCCTGAACGGTTCATCACCATTCTTGACACTACCTGTAATGGATAACAGCTCATAGTCACAACCCCTCCCGTTAAAGTAATCTGGAATTCAAAAGTACCTCGTATTCCTTACCAAAAGCGGATGTTTCAAATGAAAATGCAAATACCGGATTGTCTATGCAGACAACCTCTGCGGGAGTCTGAATGCAGAGTCTCTCAAAAGTAACAGCCAGCATCATTCCCTGTTCTTTTCCTATACTGTGAAAAAAGGTAAAATGTGGATGAAGCCCGGCAGTTCCCGGTTTCCCAGACTCCCCGGGATTTTCTTTCAGGTGTTTTAAACAGCTTACGGTTTCTTCTGAACATATTTCAGATAAAACTTTTTCTGTCCCTACAGATACAGGTTTTCCGTTTACAGAATCCATAAGCAGATTTCCGGAATCATAAAATCCTTGAAAAGGATATCCACATCCTTTATAGTATATGGTTATCGGATAGATATTCTTTGTCCGTATTCTCATGGAATCCATCAGATATGACAACGCTGTAATGCCGGACCACGTTGCTGCTGCAAGGATCAGAAACATTTTGACTGTCAACTTATCACTGACGATCACTTCCCAGAACCCTCCACACAGAAATGCGGCAAAATACAGTGTAAGTATTGCTTTAAGCAGCAGACTTCCCCTTTTCAGATTACATCCGATCACAAGCATTCCTGCAGCACAGCCACCATGCAGCAGGACAAGTGCCGGAAGAAAAATCCCAGACTCCAGAAAAGATTGCAGATAAATGATCCAGCAGGAAAACACCGCACCTGCAGCAGCTCCCAGAAGAGCTCTTTTTCTGCTTCTTCCACATCGGAATAATATTCCTGTAAATCTGATCAATATGTAATCTATCAGGAGATTTGTGAAAAAAACTACATCTATGTATATTTCGTAATGCATTTCCTTCCCTCCGTCTGATACTGCCTCTGACTTCTCCTTCACTTCGGTAAGTGAGATTCATTATACGTGATAAAGTATGCGGATTTTGTCAAAACGGAGGAATTATGTCTTATTATTTGTCGCACTAAATCGACAGTAACTATCATACAAACCAAAATGAACATGTATTGACATATAATTGAAGTTAGAATAAAATGATAGATAATTTCTATGTTTTAGAAGGGCATCTTCTATACTGTCACAATTCAGACAGTATTTTATGTCTCTGCTACAAAACAGACTGGAGGATTTTAACATGAATAATATTACCGGACACACAGGTCTTACCGCGCTTTTAGGAAGCCCGGTGGCACACAGCATTTCCCCTTTGATGCATAATGAATCATTTCGCCTTCTCGGGCTTGACTATGTATATTTATGTTTTGATGTAAATGAAGAAACTCTTCCTGCAGCAGTTGCAGGATTAAAGACTTGCGGCATTCGCGGTTTCAACCTTACCATGCCGAATAAGAATAAAATTGTAGAATTATTGGATGAGCTTTCCCCTGAAGCCCAACTGATCGGTGCTGTCAATACTGTACTGAACGATAACGGAAAGTTAATCGGATACAATACAGACGGGTACGGTTTTATGCAATCTGTACGTGATGCGGGACATGATATTACCGGTAAAAATATAACTGTCATGGGAGTAGGAGGAGCTTCGATGGCCATCTGTGCACAGTCTGCCCTGGACGGTGCGGCTTCTGTACATATTTTTGCCCGCCGCACCAGCAGATACTGGAATCGCACACAGAAATTCGCTGAGAATCTCTCTGCTAAAACAGGTTGTCAGGTCTGCCTCTTCGACAATGATGATCATACTGCATTGCGAGATTCCATTGCACAGAGTTATCTGCTGATCAATGCAACCTCTGTAGGCATGGTTCCGGATATCGACGATACCATCATCAAAGATACATCTCTGTTCCATCCTGAGCTTGTAGTGGCAGATGTTGTCTATGAGCCACAGGAAACCCGACTGCTCAGAGAGGCTAAAGCAGCCGGATGCCAGACCTTTAATGGCATGTATATGCTTCTTCATCAGGGGGCTAAAGCTTTCCAGATCTGGACCGGACAGGAAATGCCGGTTTCTGTTATTAAGGAAAAATATTTCTCTGTCAAATAGTGATTCGCATAACAGTCACATATTTCCTATCAGCTTATCTTTGATGATTGCCAGGATTTCTCTTGGAATATATATCAGAAGTCTCCATGAACGGTATCTGGAAGGAATGGGATAAATTTCTCTGCATCCACATTTCTTTCCTATGGCCGTTCCCCGGAAAACATGAAAATTATTGGTGACAATGCCAACCGAATGATTCAGTCCGATCATTCCCAGACTGAACTTCAGATTCTCTGTTGTGCTGGTAGATTTCTCTTCCAGGATCAGTCGTTCTCTGTCAATTCCATGTTCCACAAGATAATTGCACATTGCCTGAGCTTCTGTGATAGATTCTCCGTCCCCTTTTCCTCCGGACAGAACAGCCTTAGTCTCAGGATTCTCTTCCATATACTGTAAAGCCCTCCTGGTACGTTCCAGAAGGGCTTTTGTAAGCCGGGTGCCTTCTACATGGGCACCAAGCACGATAATATATTCCAGATTTGGATGCTTACGCATTCTTACCGCAGCAATATTTATATTTCTTGCCGCTTCCGCAAGGACAAGGATCATTACGTCCGATTTTCTTTGCTTTGACAACTGTTCCTGATTTCTTCTGCTCAAGATAAAGTTCTTTTCTCTTCTCCGGTGTGAAGATCGCATCCCACTGTGGCAGTTCATACAGCCAGTCAGCTCTTGCATCTACCATGTTCTTATAAAGAAGTTCTTTATCGAAGCACAGAGAAACCTTTGTGTTCTCATCCATTGTCTCAATCGGGTTCGGAATCTTCAGACTGTCATTGATTCCATCAAGAAAACCAACCATTGTCAGAACTTCCTGTCCATATTTTTCAGCCAGTTCCTTAACTGTACCGGTTACTACCTCATCCGGGTTGCTAAGAAGCTGCTCATAAATTCCTTTTTCAATATTAAAATAATTTGCCCAAAATCTCTGAAGTTTATTACGGTCTGCCTGCTGGTCATAGGCGATGGCACGCCACTGCTCTAAGATTGTTTTATCGCTCATTTCCTTTAATCCTCTTTTCCAATATTTCATAGGTATTATGCCTGTGCGGAAACATATGGAAAATATTCCTTCCACAAGCTTTATTATTATATCATCTTTCAGTTAAAAATACAAATGATATTCTTTGTATTTTTAGTGAATTTTAAGTTACTGTTCACACACCACTATCCCGAGACATACAAGCCAAAATTCCATTGCCGCAGGCAATCTAGTACATCGTTTTCGAAATAACTATACCACTCACTTGTCTGCGAATCCGATTGCACAGGTCTAAAAGCCTCAGCGTAGCCCGCTACGCCTGCGTTTTTATACCAGCACACTCGAATCCGCATCCTACGCGATTGGTATAGTTATTTACGAAACGATGTACTAGAATGAATTTTGGCTATGTTACTGAGAACGGAGTGAACAGTAACAATTTTAATTGACGCCCAGTTTCTCCAGTTCTGCTGCTGCCTGTTTAAAAGATTTAAACTGAATTGCATGGATTCCCTGTTTTCTGGCTGCCTCACAGTTCTCCGCTCTGTCATCCAGAAATACGGATTTCTCCGGGTCAAGATGGTAGCGTCCGAGCAGGGTTTTGTAAATTTCCGGTTCCGGTTTGATCTGCTTCACCTGACAGGAGAACACTGCTCCGTCTACATATTTAAGAAACGTAAGTTTATCCTCCGTTCTCTCCAGTGTGTCAGTTGCATAATTGGAAAGAATATAAACATGATATCCTTTATCTTTCAGATATCTCACCCAGGTTTCCGCATAATCTGTTTTCTCAATTGTCTCGTCAGAACGGCGCATTACCTCCCGGATATCCTTTTCGTACTCCGGTGCAGCTTTTACCATCTGATCTACATAATATTGCTCAGTCTCGCTGCTTCTGTCTCTCTCATTCCAGGTATTGCTCTGAAATACCACTTCCGCAATTTTATCACGCTCTTCCTTCGGAAAACCAAAACTGTCCAGATAGGTCTCCCAGTCATATTTTACAAGAACCTGTCCAACGTCAAAAATAATATTCTCCATATCCGAATCCACCACCTTTTTATTCCTGTTCAGTAATTTATAAACCATCCATATTGCATAAGCCATGATGGGAACCATGATCGCCACTGCAAGCGAGGCTTTAAAATAGACCTGCGAATCTTCTCCATTCCCGAATGCAAAAATCATCGGCATACAACATGCAAGAAGCAGGATTATGATTGCGATCCATGCCCCGATTTTTTTTATCTTATTATTATCTTTTTTCATAAGCCTCCAGTTATATAAAAGACACGCCGGAGAAATTCCCCGGCGTATAGTCTTATTTACCGTCTGCCGATCAGACAGGTAAATTTATCCTTATTATTTATTTCTGTAGATGATATCGTCACGTCCCGGGCCATTGGAGATCATAGTAATCGGGAATCCGATATGTTTCTCAACGAACTCAACATACTTTCTGCAGTTCTCCGGCAGATCTTCATATTTTTTGATTCCGCGGATGTCGCATTTCCATCCCGGCAGAGTCTCCAGAACCGGTTTTGCTTTCTCAAGCAGTGTAGTTGTCGGAAATTCTGTTGTTACTTTTCCATCAATCTCATATCCTGTGCAGACCGGAATTTCATCCAGATATCCAAGAACATCAAGAACTGTGAAAGCAACATCTGTAGCTCCCTGAAGACGGCATCCGTATTTGGAAGCAACACAGTCAAACCATCCCATACGTCTTGGACGGCCTGTAGTAGCACCAAATTCACCGCCGTCACCGCCACGTCTTCTCAGTTCATCTGCTTCATCGCCAAAGATTTCAGAAACAAATGCACCTGCTCCTACTGCACTGGAGTATGCCTTGCATACAGTAACAATCTGTTTGATCTCATATGGTGGAAGACCTGCTCCTACTGCACCATATCCTGCCAGGGTAGAGGAAGATGTAACCATCGGATAAATTCCATGATCCGGGTCTTTCAGAGAACCAAGCTGTCCCTCAAGAAGAACTTCTTTACCTTCTTTTAATGCGTTCCACAGATACAGGGATACGTCACATACATATGGTTCAACCATTTTCTTATATTCCATAAGTTCAGCAAATAATTCATCCACATTAAGAAGCGGTTTGTGATATAAATGTTCAAGAAGAACATTCTTTGTCGCACATACACTTGCAAGTTTTTCTTTCAGATGTTCTTCATCAAAAAGTTCACTTACCTGGAAACCAATCTTTGCATATTTGTCTGAGTAGAACGGAGCAATACCTGACTTGGTAGATCCGAAAGATTTGCCACCCAGACGTTCTTCCTCATACTGGTCAAAAAGAATATGGTATGGCATAACCATCTGTGCTCTCTCGGAGATAAGGATCTTCGGAGCCGGAACACCTCTGCTTACCACTTCATTGTACTCTTTGAAAAATACCGGGATATTCAGTGCAACACCGTTGCCGATCACACTTGTAGTATGATCATAAAACACACCTGACGGCAGAGTATGAAGGGCAAATTTACCATAGTTATTTACGATTGTATGACCTGCATTTGCACCACCCTGAAATCTTACGATAATATCAGCCTTCTCAGCGAGCATATCGGTAATCTTACCTTTACCTTCATCTCCCCAGTTAGCACCAACAACTGCTTTTACCATTATATAATTCCTCCTGTATTTACTGATTACTGTTTACCCGACCTTGCAGAATGACCTGCCGTATATCATCAGGAAACAGCAACGCTTATTATCTTTATATCAGATTCTGTAATATTCCAAACCGTTATGTTAAGTATTTACTGATCAGACATTAATCTCAGCTTTCACTCCCAGAAGTTCCTTATGGGAATCGAGGATCGGCTGAACTACTGTATTTACAAATCTCTCTGTCTGCTCTTTGGCACGTCCGATATATTTCTTCGGATCCATGGATCTCTGCAGATCTTCCAGAGAAAGGTTGAATGCAGGATCTGCTGCGATCAGTTCCAGCAGATTATTATCTTTGCCTTCTACCTTGACAGTCTTTCCGGCTTCCATGGAAAGCTCACGGATACGCTCATGAAGTTCCTGACGGTCACCGCCTGCTTTTACAGCATCCATCATGATATTCTCTGTAGCCATGAACGGAAGCTCTGCCATCATATGTTTCTCGATAACCTTCGGATAAACAACCAATCCATCTACAACATTAAGACAGAGGTCAAGGATTCCGTCAATAGCAAGGAAACCTTCCGGAATACTCAGACGCTTATTTGCAGAGTCATCCAGAGTTCTCTCAAACCACTGAGTTGCAGATGTGATCGCCGGGTTAAGGGCATCTACCATTACATATCTGGAAAGGGAAGCAATACGCTCACTTCTCATAGGATTTCTCTTATACGCCATTGCGGAGGAGCCGATCTGAGATTTCTCAAATGGTTCTTCTACTTCCTTCAGATGCTGAAGAAGGCGGATATCATTGGACATCTTGTGTGCACTTGCTGCAATTCCTGCAAGAATATTGGCAACACGTGTATCTACCTTGCGGGAATAGGTCTGTCCGGATACCGGATAGCATTCCTTAAATCCCATCTTCTCTGCGATCATCGGATCAATCTTGTCGATAGTCTCCTGATCTCCGTCAAACAGTTCCAGAAAGCTTGCCTGTGTTCCGGTTGTACCTTTGGATCCCAGAAGCTTCATTGTTCCCAGAACATACTCCAAATCCTCCAGATCAAGCAGGAATTCCTGTGTCCAGAGTGTTGCACGCTTACCTACTGTAGTAGGCTGTGCAGGCTGAAAATGTGTAAATGCCAGAGTAGGCTGATCTTTATATTTATCTGCGAAAGCAGAAAGCTCGGCAATAACATTGACCAGTTTCTTCTTCACAAGCTTTAATGCTTCTGTCATTACAATAATGTCTGTATTATCACCTACATAACAGGAGGTTGCTCCCAGATGGATGATTCCTTTTGCTTTCGGGCACTGTACGCCATACGCATATACGTGAGACATAACATCATGACGCACCTGACGTTCACGTTCCTTTGCAACGTCATAATTGATATCCTCTGCATGTGCCTTCAGTTCATCAATCTGCTCCTGTGTAATGTTAAGGCCAAGCTCTTTCTCTGTCTCAGCAAGTGCGATCCAGAGTCTTCTCCATGTGCGGAATTTCATATCCGGGGAAAAAATATACTGCATTTCTTTGCTGGCATAACGTTCTGATAAAGGACTTACATATCTGTCTGTACTCATCTTCACTCTCCTGTTTTTTATAGGATATTATTTTTAATCCTTTTATTTCACTTCTGTACGTACGTTTTTCTCAACCACGTACGTTGAAATTATATAACATCATTCCTCTAAAAGCAACCACAAAAACCTTATCCCTGATGGAATTTACCAAGAAATTCTTTCATTCTCGCATGTTCTGATTCAAATACCTCTTTTGGACTCCCCTCAACTGCGATCAGTCCCTTATCCATAAAAATAATATGATCAGAGATATCTCTTGCAAATGTCATCTCATGAGTAACGATCACCATAGTGATGTGTTCTGCTGCCAGATCTTTGATTACCTTAAGAATTTCACTCGTAAGCTCCGGATCAAGGGCAGAAGTAGGCTCATCAAAAAACAGGATCTTCGGATTCATACATAATGCTCTGGCAATAGAGACACGCTGCTGTTGACCGCCGGAAAGCTGAAACGGATATGCATTCTCTCTGTCTGCAAGTCCCATCTGCTTTAACAGAGTTCTTGCCTGTGCATAAACCTCTTCTTTCTTTCTCTTCTGCACTCTGATCGGAGCATCTGTGATATTTTTCAGTACGGAAAAATGGGGGAAAAGATTAAAGTTCTGAAATACCAGTCCCACATCCCCCTGCTTGATGATCTCACCGCTGTCCGGTGTCTCAAGACCGGTGGCACAGCGGAGAAGTGTGGATTTACCGGAACCGGAAGGTCCGATAATACTAAGAACCTCACCCTCCTCTACCTGAAGTGAAATGTCTTTTAATACTTCAAGGCTGCCGAAGCTCTTCTTTATGTTTTTCATTTCAAATAATACCATAGCAAATATTCCTCTTAATTTAAATGATGTCAGAGTCAAAAATATTTTATAACCCCAGCCGCCTGTCAGCGATAATAATTCAGTTTTTTCTCAATCTTATCCATTACAATCGCAACAAGAAGATTGAACACAAAATAGAAAACAGCAGCGATCACAAAAGGCATCATAGTCGTCTGTGCACTTGCAATCTGTTTTGCAATTGTAAACATCTCCGAAACAGCAACAACAAATGCCAGTGACGTATCCTTTACCAGTGTGATAACCTCATTTGTCACAGATGGAAGGATTCTCTTGATCACCTGCGGCAGGATGATCCTGAAAAATGTCTGGGCTTTGCTGTATCCCAAGATCTTTGCAGCCTCATACTGTCCCGCTGAAATAGATTCGATTCCTCCTCTGTAAATCTCCGCAAAATATGCAGCATAGTTAATACTGAATGCAATAAACACAGCGATCAGGCTGTATCCCATGGAAATACGGATTCCAAAAATAAAGTATGGTCCGAAATACACAACCATCAATTGCAGCATTAACGGGGTTCCACGCATAACTGATATGTAGGCAGACACAATTCCACGTATCGCCGGATTCTTGGACATTCTGCCAAAGCAGATCAGAAGTCCCAGCGGAAGTGAAAAAAGTAATGTCACTACAAAAATCTCTACAGAAACTACCATACCACTGGCAAGCTGCTGCAGCATTACACTTAAAGACATAAGCTTTCCTCCTGAAAAATTTCTCCTGTACAGTAAGAAAAGAGGGTGCACAAAATGTACCCTCCATTCCTTTATAATGCGGACAGCCTGCACAGATCTGTCCTCTTGTATCATAACTGTTTTTGTTCCGGCTGACTATTCAGCATCTTTCGCTGTATCAGCTGTATCTTCTTTTGCTGTGTCTGCATCGGAAGCATCATCCTCTGCTGCATCATCTTTTTTATCATCAGATTTCTCATCATCTCCAATGCAGAGCATATCTGCTACTTCATACTTCTCAGCAAGTTTATCAACTTCACCTGCATCATAAAGTTTCAGAACTTCTTCCCATACAGTATCTTTCAGCTCATCGTTACCCTTCTTAAAGCCGATTCCATACTCTTCGCTCTGGATTGGCTCGTCAAGGATCACATATTTGCCTTCTTCTCTCTGGGAAAGCTGATATTTGGCAACACCGATATCTACTGCGATGGCATCTGCAGCGCCGGAATCCAGATTCATGAATGCTGTATTGTAATCAGGATTCTCTGTCAGTGATGCAAAGCTTGCTGTAAGATCCTTATTATCATCGCTGTTTAATGCATCCAGTGCTGCGGAAGCGGCCTGAACTACTACATTCTTGCCTGCCAGGTCATCCAACTTCTCAATTCCTGAATCGGCTGCAACAACCATCACCTGCTCATTGTTCAGATATGGATCTGACCATGTATAGTCATCCTCACGTCCGTTAATGGTAAATCCGTTCCAGATACAGTCAATAGAACCGGAATTCAGTTCCATATCCTTGGAATCCCAGTTGATCGGTTTCTTTACAAGTTCCCATCCGAGATTGTCGCATACTTCCTGTGCAAGGTCAAGGTCAAAACCAACATACTCTCCATTATCGTCTTTATATCCGAAAGGAGGATACTGTGCATCAAATCCTACAGTTAATGTCTTACTGTCAGCATCTGCATATACAGAAACAACACCCGTCATCATAGAAGCTGCCATAACTCCTGCCATGAGTACTGCTAAAGATCTCTTTTTCATGATAAATATCTCCTCTTTATCTGTTTTGTTATTTATCACACAGCCACTCTACCATGTGAAAGTATGTGTTAATCCTATCACACACCTCCGCCTCTGTCAAGAGTAAGTTATGAACCTGTACTTCTGTGATAATCTTTCATAAGTCTCTCCAGAAGGGCATCCAGATTTTTTTCATCTGTTTTCTCTTCCGGTACAGACTCGAAAGCTTTCATAGACTGCCTGATTTCTTCTTTTATATCTTTCTTCAGTTCTTCATCTACTTCAAGTTCTTCCATAACCTTATCATAATCTGTCTTATCATGAACACTGCTGTATGCTATGATATAAGCTTTTAAGGCATCTTTTGAATGTGCTTCTCTGTATGCTTCCAGAAAACATTCCTGTGCTTTTTCCATCTGAAAAAGATAACTGTATGCACAGCCAAGATTATAGCGCACTGAAGCTGCGAATCCTTTTCTCTGCTCAGACAGATCCTCTCTTTCCAGGAGTTTCTGGTATACCCGGATGGCGTTCACATACATTCCGTTTTCTGTCAGTGCATCTCCCTTTCTCTTCTGACGGACTGCCGCTTTTTCTTTTCCATAAATCACAATCCTGCTGTTAAAGCCTTTCATCTCCTCATAGGTAAGGTAATTGATCTCCTTGAAAACAGGATAGATCATCTCTTCCACACTTACATTTCTCTCCAGATTCTGTTTCAGCTTTGCAGCCAGATGCACAAGTTCAAGCTCATCTCTGAGCCAGTTGCATAATTCTTCATTAAAAACAGTATGATCAGCAAGGTAAAGATTGTGGTACAGATAATAACAGAGTTCTTCTATAGAATAAATATTCATACTGATATTCTCTATAAAATAAGGACGCTGTGCTTTTTTTGTCTGACATAAAATATATCCGCTCATTGCTCCATCTCCTTTACCATTCTACTGTCTCTGTCCAGGTTTTCCCACTGGAAGGGAACATTTCTCCGAATCCCAGATCTGTAACCGTCACTTTACATTCTGTAGATGAGACATACTGTAATTCCAGCCGTAATCTGGTAGTCTTGTCCGGACGCAACGGAATACCGGGCAGCATCATTCCTACCCTTCTTTTCTCCGGTCTGTGGTACGTGCTTACAATAAACACCAATTCCTCTGTATCATCAAGAATAAATTCACAGGATGCCTTACTGTCATACCAGTTATTTCCTGCCTCGATCAGCGGATAATAGGTAGGAGAACCCATCACTCTCATTTCCATCCCCACATCAGCCATAACCAGAGAATCGCTTAAAAAGCGATATCCCTTTAATGCCTTGTTCTCTGTTTTCTCTTTTCCTGCAGCGCAGGCACCCTTTGCAAAAAGATTGTTTCCATAGAAAACCTTTCTTTTCTGATAACAGAGTAACCTTACAGACTGCTCTGCCCAGTCCTGTGAAAATCCATCTCCTGTGATCTGAATGCTGGAAAACAGATCTCTGCCAAGTGTTTTCTGGACAAACTTACCGAATTCTGAATCTCTCTCCTGTCCCTCAGCAGGAAGTTCTGTCTCCACAGCTTCTTCCAGTTTTACAGTGACAGGCTTTGTTGCACCGTTCATTGTCATCTTGCGAAAAGACACGTTCTCCGGTGTAAAGGCATACCATCCCACACTGCGGTTCCAGGTTTCTCTTTTCTGCGAGAGAACATAATAATAGAAGCTTTCCCCATAATCCAACAGCATATATTTCTCATGTGGAAATCCAATTATCTCAAATGCTTTCTGGAAATTCTCAACCTGAATTTCCGTCAGCCCGGGCAGTGTCACTGCCACACATTTAGTATTTTTGACCAGTTCTGCCACTCCCAGAAATTTAAGCATTCCCTGCAGAAACTGAGCCAGGATCTCCCATGGTGCAAGTTCCTGTCCTTCCACCAGCACAGAATCACTTTTTTCACAGATTCCATAGACATCATCGATCATGACTCCGCCCTTTTCCCGGACAAAGTAATCTGCTTCCAGTCCTACGCAATAGTCTTTCTGCTCCGGTCTCCAGCACAGAATACAGGGAGCCTCATACTGATTTCCACCCGCTTTCATAGAAAGAGAACGTGCCTCGTCTCCTTTTCTGTCATAATAACATATCTGAGAATACTCTTTGCCAAAATCAATTCCCACGATCAAATCACGAATTTCGTTCATTTGTTCCTCCCGGTTTCAGGACAATCTGTTCCTGCTCTTCTTTCTCGATCACAAACATCTTCTTCACATATTGTTCCTGGCGAAGATACTTCTTCACCTGTGAAAACACTTCTTTCTTTTTATCCAGTCTGCGTGCAGAGAGCATCTGATTGATCATATGATATTTGCTTACAGGTGTACCCTCAATCTTATTCATTGTAAGTACCCTCTCCTGTGTCCGATTTACCCGCTCTCCTGTTACTGATTCAAAATAATACCGCAATGTCTCCCCGTAGAACAATGTAAATGATTTTGCAAAAATACCTTCATATAGATCACGCAAAGGCTCTGTCTGATATTTCACCTGATTTCCGAGGCCTGCATCCAGTGCATAATAGAGTGTCACCTTTGCAGACGGATCTGCATGGTATTCCACAAAAGTTTTATCATCCAGCTGATAGGGACTTAAGACAGATACCGGAAGTTTCCCGAAGAACGCAAAGTACATTCCCTGTTTCACACATTTCTGAAGAATCTCCTCTGCATTGCAAAGCTGTTTTTTCTCCAGTTTTTTTTCTTTGGAATACGCTTCCAGAAGAGCAAGACTGCATACAAAATCAACCGGCCATTTCTCATCATAAGCCCGCTCCAACAGACTTCTTACAAAAACACTCATCGGATATTCTTTTACAAATGCACCATATGCAGTCTGCGTAAGATATGCTCCTGTAATACGTTCCTTTCCGCTGTGATGAACATAATCCTCCAGGATCTTCTCTCCCTCTTTCCTGTAATCAGAAGTAAACATCAGAAGGCCAAGAAGCTTCTCTTCCAGTTCATAAGTATCCATCTCAAAGCCCTGCGCACTTTTCCATACAGATATCAGTTCATCTACAGGACCAAATCTGTATTCCATAAGATACTTCAGGATCACTTCATCATATTTTCCGCGTCTGTATACATCCGATGCAAGGGCAAGCAATTCGTCATCCTCCTCCATCTCACATCTTGTCAGCATTCTGCTGGTCAGCTTCAGCTGGCTCTCTATGCGGATTCCTTCATATCCGAATTGGGAAACAATGGACATTGCCTGCTGATACATTCCTCTGGAGATCAGTACTTCCAAAAGAGCTGTTCTGTCTACAGCCGCATATTTCTTATAATCCATCTGTCTCAGATAATTATCTGCTTCTTCTGCTCTGGTGTGTTCGGAATAATAAGAAAGCAGCTTCTCTCTGATACATTTCTGATATTCATCTGAAAATTCCTCTGACTCCGGGATTCTCTGGAATGCCTGAAGATTCTCCGGTTTCAGTTCTGTATGCTCACTGCAGTGAAGTACCAGTCCCGGCTCTTCAATATGAAAACCAAGAACCTTATCTGTCAGTTCACGCTCATCAAATAATTTCTTGATATTATAATCTACTGTTGATACATATCTTCTCTGCTTCCCATCCTGAAACAGGATCACCGCATCATCTGTATAAATTCTTGGATAAGCTACGCCCTGGATACATGGGTAAATTTCTTCTTCCCTGAGCTGTTCATGGCGCACGATCACATAGCGTATCTTCTTATCATCACAGTACAGTCTGTGTGTAAACAGCTTCTGCGCGAGCAGTTTTGCCTGTCCTTCTGTTTTGGGATTGCTTAAAAATTCCTGATAAAGGACCGCATAATTCTCATTCATCCGTCCTTCTTTCGCCTTGCGCATGGCAAAAATCTTCATATGATCCCTGTAATCCGCATATGTCTGTGGCTGACGGCCTCTGTTTCCCACAATACTTGCATAAATAAATGCCTTTTTATCATCTGCAAGAGAAGTATTATTATAGGTAAAATACATCAGAAGGGGCTTTGGAAGTTCTCTCTGATAAGATGTATCCATTGTTTCCACATAATATTCATATATCCTTGTCAGACGGATCCCTTTCTCCACTGCCAGGGAAAACCATCTGAAATATTCCGGTTTTCTCGGATTTCCAAGCATGATATATCTGCAGATTGCTTCCAGCGTATCATCGGATTCAAAAGCATCGTATCCCATTGCCAGTGCTCTGTACATACTGGTACAAAATTCTCTCTCATACCCTGTAAGATAGGCAAATCTCATCACCAGCTCTTCTGTCAGAAGACCTTTCTCTCCCGCAAATAAAAATACCTGTGTCCAGAAACTGCTCATTCTGTGAAGAAGTGTTGTATCACTGCTGATATAATTCCATGCTTCCAGATACAGAAACGGACTCCTGCAGCCTTTCTCAAAAAGTTCCTCCATCATAAATACCAGCCTTGAAGGGGAACCCTTATCCTCCGGATTCATCTCCAGCCAGAGTTTAAACAACAGGAAACTGTCTTCCTTCTGCAGAAAGAAATTGTACAGACGTCTTATCGCCTGTTCTCTGTCTTTGTGCAATCCTGTAAGAACGCAGAGATAAAGGTAAGCACCTGCCAGTTCCAGATTCTCTCTGACAAAGTTCTGATGTTTAAATTTCTTCAGAATTTCTCTTGCCTGCTCATCCTTTTCTTCCATATGAAGAATGTATGCTTCATACATCTGATATTCCGGATAATCACAGCCTTCTTCCCTTAACTGATTAAGGACAAATCTGCTGCTGCCGATCCATGTCTTACTGTCCATTCTTTTGCAGGAGTATTCTGCAAGGTCACGTAACAGTTCCAGCTTATGCCGTTTCACATGAATCTCTGTTTTGAGCTGCACTTTCGATTCCATGGATGCAGTGATCTGATAAGTCAGCTGCTGATAAGGACTCTTCACAGTGATCTCACCAAACTGACGTCCTTTTTTCAGTTTTTCCTTATGGATTACATATTCCACCTGATAATAGCTTCCTATAAAATCCTCATCTGTGACCACATGCCTGGAAACTTCCAGAAAATCGCCTTTCGCCTCTACCTCCAGCCTGAGATGTCCCCATCCGCTCCTCTGGACTGCAAAAGTTTCGCGGACAGATTCACTGATATCATAAAAGCTGTTCTGATCTGCCTTCAGTTCAATTTTTACAGGATCCTTTTTTCCCGTTCCGATCAGAAACTCTTCTACATGCTGAAATGTCACAGGCTGTTTTGAGAGTCCCTTATAAAGAGCTTTCTCTTTCTGTCCGGCATTTCTTAACAGAAGTTCAAATCTGCGGTCTGTAAAAACACGATATGCTTCTTTAAAATCGTCCTTTGCAATATTCACAAAGGTATCCATATCCGGCACATCTCCGGCTGCACTTTTCAGTTCTGCTTTCTCTGTCTGAATAAGAAATGGCAGCTTATATTCTCCAATGTCTGTGGTGAAACAAAGCCATCCCTCATGTCTCTCACCCGGGTGCATCCCCGCACCGTCAATTCCATACTGCAGTCTCACCGTAGTTCCCGAAAATTTCTCGGTTCCCGGTACCACGCGCCTGTTGGAAGATGTAATATATCCACGTATTTTCTGATTATCCTCTGTTCCGAAATACAGTTCCCCTTTGTACACATCACCTGCTTTCAGAGTCACTTCTATTTTGTCCTGCGAAAAAAGGAGCTGCGGATGTTCATGTCTGAAATTTCCACTTAATAGTTCTTCTATCGTCTTTTTCAAAATTGTTCACCTTATATCCTTGCTTAAATTACAGAGCTACTGTTCACAAGCCTATTACATTTAATTATACACCACAAAACACATCCGCGCAACAATCCGCTCTTCAGCTTTTTCGTTACTGTTCACTCCGTTCACAGTAACGCTTTTTCTCCTTAATTTAATATTGCGCACAGTTAAATTGTCTTATATAATAAAATATATCTTATGATTAGAGCAGATAATTTCTTCATTGTACATTATTTATCAGAAATAAGTATCTGCTCATAAAGAACGGAGGTGCTCTATGAAAAAATTAAAAGTATTTTCTATCTCAGCAATTCTTATTGCTATCTGTTGCTCTTTTTTATTTTCAGCTTCAGTATCCGCAGCATCAAAAAAACATAACAAATTTGACCACAAACCCAGTGGAAACATTTATTACTATGATGAAAACGGACATACTGTAAAGGGACTTGTCACGATCCGCGGAAAGAAATATTATTTTAATGAAAAGGGAATCCAGCAGAACGGCTGGCAGAAGATCAAGGGAGATTATTATTTCTTCCAGATCCGCAACGGCTGTTATGCCTCCATGGTAACTTCCCGGCGTGTAAATGGTATTTATCTTACCAAAAGCGGAAAAGCGCGCTATAACAGTGAAGAAAAAAGAAAACTGAACCTTATGGTCACAGCCAACCAGGTCATGCGTCACGTGACCAAAAGAAATATGTCCAAACCCGAGAAATTATGGAGATGTTATCTGAAGGCAGTCAGCTACGGATACGGTGGCACCGGCAATGACTACGATTTCCGTTACTATTACTCAAACTGGGATGTCAGCTATGCGGAGGATATGTTCTACCGGGGGCATGGCGACTGTTTCGCTTTTGCATCTGCATTTGCTTACCTGGCTAACGCAGTCGGATTTGAAGCCAAGGTTATCTCATCAGGCGGTCATGGATGGGCTGAGATCAAAGGAGAAGTCTGCGATCCGAACTGGGCAAAAGGCACAGGACATATCGAAAGATATTACCGTATGAGTTATGACCTCAGTGGTGTAGACGGACGTCCCTATTATAGAGGAAACAGGGCGTATGTAATTACAATCTGATCTCATCCGGACATTTTCTGACATATCAGGCAGATAAAACTATACGCTTCGCTGCCTGATTTATAGTAATCCTCTAAAATAACGCATCTTAATCCAAAAAGTTCCGGGTATCTGTATCTGCCAGATGTCCCGGAACTGTTACTGTTCACTCCGTTCTCAGTAACGTAGCCAAAATTCTCTATCCTGAGTTGACTTTCCTTTCTTTATATCGTATCATTAAATATTATTCATTCAAAAATATTTTTAAGGAAGAGGTGTTATCATCCATGCAGGATAACAAAAATTTTCTGGGCACAGAACCTGTTGGAAAGCTTCTTTTAAAGCTATCCATTCCAACAGTGATCGCCCAGCTCATCAACATGCTTTATAACATTGTAGACCGTATTTACATCGGCCACATCCCGGGGGAAGGCAGCCTGGCACTTACCGGTGTGGGAGTCTGTATGCCCATCATCATGATCGTCTCCGCATTTGCGGCACTGGTCAGTTCCGGCGGCGCACCAAGGGCTTCTATTTACATGGGAAAACAGGATAATAAATCTGCTGAGAATATATTAGGCAACTGTTTTATTCTTCAGATTATTATCTCTGTTATCCTCACTGCCATTTTACTGATCTGGGGCAGAGATTTATTACTGGCTTTTGGCGCCAGTGAAAACACCATCAGTTATGCAACAGATTATATGCATATTTACGCTTTCGGTACCTTGTTCGTACAATTAACCCTTGGTATGAATGCATTCATCACTGCACAGGGATTTACCACATTTTCCATGGTTTCCGTCCTGATCGGTGCTGTCTGCAATATTGTTTTAGACCCTGTATTTATCTTTGTTTTTCATATGGGGGTACGCGGTGCTGCACTGGCAACTGTTATCTCACAGGCAATTTCCACACTCTGGGTAGTTTTATTCCTCTGCGGCAAAAAGACACAGCTTCACCTCAGGAAAAAGCATCTCCATCTGGAGGCAAAAGTTGTTCTTCCCTGTATCGCACTGGGACTTGCTGCTTTTATCATGCAGTCAAGTGAAAGTATTGTAACTGTCTGCTTTAATTCATCCCTGCTTCGGTACGGCGGTGATATTGCGGTGGGAGCCATGACCATCCTGACCAGTGTTATGCAGTTTGCCATGCTTCCTCTTCAGGGAATTGCGCAGGGAGCACAGCCAATTTCCAGTTATAATTACGGTGCCAAAAACGCAGACAGAGTAAAGAAAACTTTTCGCTTGCTTCTGATTACCTGTCTGTCATATTCTGTACTCCTCTGGGCTACTGTACAGCTTGTTCCCAGAGTATTTGTAAGCATTTTTACGGCAGATACAAGTCTTATCGAATTTACTGCACCAATGCTGAAAATCTATCTGGGTGGTCTGTTCCTCTTCGGTATCCAGATTGCATGTCAGATGACCTTTACCTCCCTTGGAAAGGCAGTAAACTCTATTATTGTTGCTGTTGTCCGTAAGTTTGTACTGCTGATCCCGCTGATCTATATTATGCCTCATATGATATCTGATTCAACAACAGGCGTATATATGGCAGAACCCATTGCAGATATTACTGCTGTGATCTTTACCTCTGTTTTATTTACATTTCAGTTTAAAAAGGCACTGGCAGAAATTCAAAATTAAATACTGTACAAATCCATAATAAGGGGTGAACATTACAAAACGTTCACCCCTTAAATTATGCATTTCTATAGTCAAACGGATATTCACAATCCGCTTCGCTACTTGATTGATCAAAACAAGTCATTAATCACTTCCTGTACTGTCTGCAAACGCTCTGCTTTCCATGCTTTTGCACCACAGAAAAGAAGTCCCTCATCTACATTCCCTTTTACTGCATTGATCAGTCCGTCAGTAATACAGTAAGGTATTTCTTTGGGGCTGCATTTTACAAGACATCCATGACAGGGACTGTGTGAAATCTGTTCGCCGTTCATGACACGGGTCATGAATTTGTTCATAATGGCACGACCTGGCATTCCTACCGGGCTTTTTACAATGGCAATGTCGGATTCTTTTGCTTTTAAATGAGCTTCTTTATAGCGGATGTCTGCATCACATTCTTCCGTTGTGATAAAACGGGTAGCTACCTGAATGCCGTCAGCACCCAGATTATCCACTTTTTGGACATCCTCTCTGTTATAGATACCACCGGCTACGATCACTGGGATTTCTGTCTCATATTTCTCTGCGTAGCTTTTTACTGTTGTGATGATTTTCTTTATTTCTTCACTGTAGGATTCTTCAGTATATTTCTCCAGTTCTTCTTTATGAAAGCCAAGGTGTCCGCCTGCCTGAGGACCTTCGATCACTACCAGATCTGCAGTTCTTTTGTATTTTCTGTCCCAGTATTTCAGGATTACTTTTGCGGATTTGTCTGTAGATACGATGGGCGCAATCTTTGTCAGACTTCCTTTTACCAGTTCCGGAAGCTCTGTGGGAAGTCCCGCACCGGAAATAATGATGTCTGCTCCGGCTTTTACTGCAGCCTTTACGTGAGATGCATATTCTTTCAGTGCAACCATAATATTGTATCCTATGATTCCGTCTCCTGAAATCTGACGGGCTTTTTTCATTTCGCCGGCAATAGCGCGTTCGTTGGCTGCTGCCGGATTTCTGTCGAAATCTTCTTCCCTGTAGCCGATCTGTGCAGTGGAAATAATACCAACTCCTCCTGCTTTCGCAACAGAACCTGCAAGTCTGCCAAGACTGATCCCAACTCCCATTCCCCCCTGGATCAATGGAACTCTTGTGATTTTATCTCCTATTTTGAAATTCTTCATTTTGATTCTTCTCCTATTGTTTTGTTTGTATTTTAAATATTTTGATATTCAAAGTATATCACAATATTTATTCTTGTCAAGAGAAACCAGTTTATATAGTTTTTAATACTATATAAACGTTACTGAGAACGGAGTGAACAGTAACGCTTCAATTGCGAATATCCGCTTGACATAACTGTAATACGCAATTTTTCATAATGGATATCACATTTTTATTTCAGAATCCGAATTATTACAAACAGTCAATTCAAAATGATTTCTATTTGTTTTTATAAAGCCTTCTTTCTGTAGCTTTGATATCTCCGTAGACATTGCCGCACGGTCAATGCACAGATAATCAGCCAGCTGCTGCCGGTCAAAGGGAATATCAAAGGATAACGACGAATGTCTGATAGACTCTGTCGACAGATAGGACAATAGTTTGTCCCTTGTCGTTCGCTTGCCCACATGTGTGATTTTGTCGTTCAGGATTAGTATCTTATTTGCCAGGACACTGACCAGGTTGCGGATCAGCTTCTGATGGTGTTCGCATGCAGTCGGGCAGGAAATCAGAAGCCTTTGGACATTTAGCAGAATAATCTCACAATCCGTATCTGCCACCACACTGACATTCAGAACAGCACCCGGGCTTGCTGCATATGGCTCACCAAAGAAATCACCGGTATGACATTTCGACAGAATATTCCGATGCCCCCAAAGGTCTTCCTGAATAACAAGAACACAGCCGGACACCACAAGTCCCATTACCTCGGTAGAATCTCCTGCTCTGAAAATATAAGAATCTCGTTTTTGGGAAACTGCTGTTGCTTTTACACAATGCAGTATAGATAATATCTCGTTATCAGTAAGGCCTGTAAAGAATGGACTGTTTTTTAGAATGGGTAAATATTTTTTCAAAATCATTCCTCCTTGTTGGAAATCAAACATACAAGTTGTATTTATCATACTATAATGCTGACAGAAACAAAAGTTAAATCTATTGACGGAGGTAAAATGATAAGAAAGATTATTCGAATCGATAAAGAAAAATGCAATGGTTGCGGCGCCTGTGCAGATGCCTGCCACGAAGGTGCCATTGATATCATTAATGGAAAAGCAGAATTGGTGAGAGAACATTTCTGTGACGGACTGGGGGATTGCCTCCCGGAGTGTCCCACAGGTGCCATTTCCTTTGAGGAACGGGAAGCACCTGAATATGATGAAGCGGCTGTGAAAGAAGCACAGAAAAAAATATTTGCCAAAAATCAGGCAATAACTGCTCATGCCGGCTGTCCTGGGTCTAAAAGCATGCAGATTCAGCGATCAGAAATACCCAAATCAGAAAAACCATCTTCAACCACAGGTCAGGTATCCAATCTTCAGAACTGGCCGGTACAGATTAAGCTGGCACCTGTCAGTGCCCCATATTTTAACGGCGCAAAGCTTTTAATCGCAGCCGATTGTACTGCTTACGCTTACGCAGGCTTTCATCAGGATTTTATCCGAAATAAGGTAACATTAATCGGCTGTCCTAAATTGGATCAGGTGGATTATAGCGAGAAACTGACTGCAATAATCCAAAATAACGATATTCAAAGTGTGACGATTGTAAGAATGGAAGTTCCATGCTGTGGCGGACTTGAGATGGCAACCAGAAAAGCACTTCAGAATAGTGGAAAATTCATTCCCTGGCAGGTTATAACCATAGGTATTGATGGAAATATTATAGAATAAAGGAGGATACGACAATGGATAAAAAAATGTTTTGTTATCAGTGTGAACAGACAGTGGGATGCACCGGCTGCACAGGAAATGCAGGTGTCTGCGGAAAAAAGGCAGGCACTGCCAAATTACAGGATGAGCTGACAGGTGCGTTGATCGGTCTGGCAAGGGCTGTCGATAGCGTAGCAGCTATTTCCAAAAGTACCAGTCAGATCATAATTGAAGGACTGTTTACTACCGTTACAAATGTGAGTTTTGACGATGCAGCAATCGAAAATATGATACAAAAAGTCAGAGCAGAAAAAGAAAGACTGGTTCCTGGCTGCAGTAAATGTCAGTCACCTTGCGGTAAATCAGACGAATATGACATGCAACAGCTGTGGAATGCAGATGAAGATATCCGCTCCCTGAAGTCCCTTATTCTTTTCGGGATTCGCGGAATGGCAGCCTATGCTTATCATGCAAATGTTCTGAATTATGAAGATGCCGAAGTAAACCGTTTCTTCTGCGAAGCATTATTTAAGATTGGTTATGAAGAAAGTATGGATACACTGCTTCCTACTGTACTGAAAGTAGGGGAAATCAATCTGAAATGTATGGCACTTCTTGACAAGGCAAATACCAAAACCTATGGAACACCGGAACCGACTGCAGTTACACTTACCGTAGAAAAAGGACCATTTATTGTAGTAACCGGTCATGATCTGAAGGATCTGCAGCTTTTACTTGAACAGACAGAAGGAAAAGGAATCAACATCTATACCCACGGTGAAATGCTCCCTGCCCATGCCTATCCACTCTTAAAGAAATTCTCTCACTTAAAAGGAAATTTCGGAACTGCATGGCAGAATCAGCAGAAAGAGTTTGATCATCTTCCGGCTCCGATCCTTTACACCACCAACTGTCTGATGCCGCCAAAAAGCAGTTATGCTGACAGAGTATTTACAACAGAAGTGGTTGCTTTCCCAGGCGCTGTTCATATCGACGAGAAGAAAGATTTCACACCGGTTATTGAAAAAGCACTGGAACTGGGTGGTTACAAAGAAGATCAGACACGCACAGGCATCAACGGCGGCACGAAAGTGACAACCGGTTTCGGTCATGCAGCTATTCTCTCCCATGCAGATACTGTAGTAGAAGCTGTAAAATCAGGAGCGATCCGCCACTTCTTCCTGGTTGCCGGCTGTGATGGTGCCAAACCAGGTCGAAACTATTACACAGAATTCGTGAAGCAGACACCTTCTGACAGTATTGTTCTCACCCTGGCATGTGGAAAATTCCGTTTCAATGATCTGGATCTGGGAGAAATCGGTGGTCTGCCACGACTGATGGATATGGGCCAGTGTAATGATGCTTATGGTGCGATCCAGGTTGCTGTGGCACTTGCGGATGCATTTGGATGTTCTGTAAATGAGCTTCCGCTTTCCTTCGTTCTCTCCTGGTATGAACAGAAGGCAGTCTGCATCCTGCTGACACTTTTACACCTGGGTATCAAAAACATCCGTCTTGGTCCTTCTCTTCCGGCGTTCCTGTCTACTAATATTCTGAACTATCTGGTGGAAAATTATGGTATTGCACCTATCACCACACCGGAAGAAGACATCAAAGCACTAATGAACCAGTAAAATAAATTTTTCAAAATCTTCGCAAATTAACAAAGCCGATACAGGATTCCAAAGTCCCGCATCGGCTTTATTTATGGGTCTGAAGACTCGGATCTGCCGACAACAATTTTAAACATGTGCAGCGATATTCTGATGGGGTTAAATGATAACGTTTTTTAAACAATCTGCAAAAATAATCAACGTTATGAAATCCACTTTCATAGGCGATCGTTTTTACTTTTTTATTCGTATTTTTCAATAACCAGGAAGCTGCCTGAAGTCGATATCCTATCAGATAATTAACCGGTGTAGTATGTAAAAACCGGTGGAACAAATTAAGTGCAGTACTTTTGCTGATTCCTATATGTGAAGCAATTTCATCCAGAGACAAATTGTGATTATAGTTTTCATGTATATATTGCATGATTAACTGCACTCTTTTCTGTGCAACTTCATCAACTGTCTGTACATCTCCTTTATCAGATAACTTTACATTTTCATAAAAAGTCAGCCATAAATCCTGCATCAATGCCAAAGTAGCAAGTTCTCTAATTTTCTCATTTCCCTGTATTTCCATTATTTTTATCATAGTTTGTATAATCTTTGTCTGCCATAGTTCATCAGTCTGAAAACGCTGGAAATATATATTCGATGAAATGATTGGCAAGATATATTTCTTATAGATCAGGCTGTTCTCCGGTGCAATAAATTCCGGCATACATACAAAGTTAGGAATGATACCACCTGATGATGCGTAAAAGCGGTGCAATATTTTAGAATTAATAAAAATTGCTTCTCCTTCTGACAATATAATCTGTTTTTCTCCTATTCCGCATGTAACTTCTCCGGACTCCACATATAAAAACTCAAATTCTCTGTGCCAGTGCCACTCAATACAATGAAAATCAAACAATTCCAGATTATCATAATAATACTGGAATGGATAGTCACTGCTTCCATGCTGTTTAATTTCCATGAACTCCTCGTCTGTAAGTATCTTATTATATATTTTATTATAATCCATCTCCATATCACATTCTTTCTTTTTTACGATATTATACAGTATTTCTACAATTTAATTCAATGTATATATCTAATATTTGCTATATAATCAAGCAAAAAAAAGAAAAGAGGTATTCTTATGATTTTTAAATTGGGGAATTCTATAAAAAAAGCTGACTACCATAAGACAAAACTTGCCTGTTATATGGGCTTTATCACACAGGCTATTGCTGCAAACTTCGCACCGCTTCTTTTTTTGAAATTTCACAGTGACTACCATATTTCTCTCGGTAACATTGCTCTGATATCCACTTTCTTCTTTTTCACACAGCTTCTGGTTGACCTGTTCTGTGCCAAATTCGTGGACCATATCGGGTATCGTGTGTGCATTGTTACATCAGAAATATTTTCTGCACTGGGTCTGCTTGGACTGGCATTTTTACCTGATTTTTTACCTGATCCTTTTATTGGAATTATATGTAGTGTTATTGTTTATGCCATCGGAAGTGGTTTAATAGAAGTACTTTGCAGCCCTATTATCGAGGCCTGTCCATTTGAAAACAAAGAAGCAACTATGAGTCTGCTCCATTCGTTTTACTGTTGGGGAGCTGTTGGGACAATTTTGATTTCCAGCTTATTTTTCCTGATATTTGGAATAGACAACTGGAAATGGCTCGCCGTAATATGGGCAATCATTCCTGCAGTTAATACTTATAACTTCATGACCTGTCCCATTGAACCTCTGGTTGACAATGGTTCTGGAATGGGAATTAAGAATCTGTTTTCCAAACCATTTTTCTGGGTTGCAATATGTCTGATGATCTGTTCCGGAGCTTCTGAGCTTGCAATGGCTCAATGGGCTTCTGCTTATGCAGAAGCCGCACTGGGATTGTCAAAAGCCCTGGGAGATTTAGCAGGTCCATGTATGTTTGCAGTAACAATGGGAATCAGCCGTATAATTTTTGGAAAATATGGAGAACAGTTAGATTTAATGAAGTTTATGGGTGGTTCAGGCATATTATGCGTTGTCTGTTATCTACTTGCCGCTTTGTCATCCAGCCCGATTATCGGACTTATCGGTTGTATTGCATGTGGATTTTCAGTTGGAATCATGTGGCCTGGAACAATCAGTATTTCCTCAAAAACTTTTCCAACAGGTGGAACGGCTATGTTTTCTCTTCTTGCCATGGCAGGAGATTTAGGTGGCAGCATTGGACCTGGAATTGTTGGTCGTATCACCCAGAATGCCGGAAATAATATTAGGATCGGCATGGGATTCGGACTTATTTTTCCAGTAATTCTATTGTTTATGTTATTCCTGCTGTATCGAAAAAAATCCACACAGCCTCAAATATCAAAGCACTGATGAACCACTAAAAATACCTCCAAAGTAACAGATTTTTATATTTAATCTGTCTGCTTTAGAGGTATCATATCATGCTATTTGCAAAGCATTGAAATCCGGAAGTTAATTAATAACCCCAATTGATTATTTCCCAACTCTTTTTATCTGCCGTTTTCACTAAATACCATTGCCAGTTGGCGTATGTATCATTAGGATTGAACCCACCATCTCCACCTTTTTCGTCTGTATCAAAGATTGATAATACCACAATAAGTTCTTGGTTATTCTCTTTGTGATACTTCTCAATTTCTTCTGCAAATCTATTTTCAACATCCTCGTCATAGCGAAGTTCAGCAAGTGTGCAACCTTTAAAATCTTTTGCAAATTTTTTCTCTATGACATCAAACGCTTCATTGATTGAATTTTCACCATAGAGTGCAGAGTAACCAACAACACGATTAACATTTGATACATTTCCTCTATTTCCAGTTAATACAAGGACTGTTGCCACACCTGAAATTACTAATACAGCACATATCACACTTATGCTTTTCTTCTTCATACAATCACATCCCTTTGTCAAATCCCGAGTTGTATTATCACTTATCTTTATCTTTTTTTTGAAAATCTTTTTTATATAACCATTGTCTTGTTTTGGCTTCCGGAGCAAAAATAACTGCTTGATGTTCACTGGAAAAAATCTCATTATAAGTACATGCTGAATGGTCTAAAACACACTTCCAATCCATATTCTCATCCTGAAAATATCGATTTAGTTGATTCAAAAATTTCTTTGCTTTTTGCATATAAATGACATTCATAATTGGATTATAATGTTCTCCCTCTATTACAGGAATTTCCCATACTAAACAACACGTTTTCATTTATAGATCCCTCCTTGCCAAATGCATGACTCCTCAATTTCCTGAGCAATAAAACTTGAAGTTACCTTTCAAACGCTAAGTATCTCGTTCCTTGAAAAGTCAATCTTCCTGTATCTCCTTCTGCAAGCATTCCATATTCTGTTCCTGACACCTGAAACTCCATTCTATCTCCGCTTTCTGTCTGAAATGTCACATAATACATTGTGTTTGTTGTAGTATGGAATCCGTGTGCTCCACTCGCATCCCCTGCATTTGCATGTTGATGATGTGTAATATTTTCTCTCTTTGCAATAATAACAGCTGACACGGTTGATCTAGGTGACTGATTATTCCTATTCCACGTAACAATTCCCTGCCCCAGAGAAAAAACAATAATACCAATCACAATAATAAAAATGATTGGAACTATAATACTCATCAGATCAAACATTTTCTAATTCACCTCCATAACTTCCGATTGAGATTTCACCTGTTTTAAGAGATTTAATAACTGTTATATTTTGTTATTAAATTCTCTGTAAACCCTTGAAAACACTGGATTTGTCGCAGGTGAGCTTTCCCTTATTGTTTCCCTTGTGTTATATCGTCCCACCAGTGTTTACGAACTCTGATAAGGGCAAATACAAGGGCAAGAAAATCCTATAAAACAGTATAACACAAAATAAAAGTAACATGGTGAACTGATTGAAATGTTTCGATTTGTATTTCTGTTTGTTTTAAAAATGGGCAACTCCTATTGGAATTGCCCACTCATTGCACTAATTATGCGATTTTTTCTTGCTTGCACCGATTTCTGCATCAATTTATGTAAGTTTGATGTAAATCGCTGTTTTTTTTAGTTTTTTATCAAATGAAGTACGTCCCGTCTATTTGGTGAAACGGTACATCTTTAGTTTTTTGATAAATGCTTGACTGTAAACCTTGTTTATAGCTTATTATTAAGTAAAATAGAGTTGCTCGAAAGGAGGGCATAATATGACTATAAAAGACGTAGAAGAGCGAACAGGTTTATCCCGTTCTAATATCCGTTTTTATGAAAAGGAAAAACTTATTGAGCCTTCGAGAAATGAAAGTAATGGTTATAGAGATTATTCTGAAAATGATGTGGAAAATATAAAGAAGATTGCATATCTACGTACATTGGGAATTTCTATTGAAGATATACGAAGTATTATATCCGAAAAAGTAACATTGCAAGAAATGCTTAAGAAGCAAAAGGAAGTATTAAAAAATCAGATTACTGATTTGAATAAGGCGAAACTCATGTGCGAAAAAATGCTGGATGAAGAAAGTATTAGTTATGAAAAATTACAGGTAGAACAATATGTAACAGATTTGCATGACTATTGGAAAGATAATCGAACTGTTTTCAAACTGGATTCCGTCAGCTTTTTGTATATATGGGGAAGTATGCTTACCTGGACTATGATTACCGCACTATGCTTGATTATTGGGGCTTTGTCTTATTCTAAGTTGCCGACAGAAATTCCAGTACAATGGAGTAAAGGAGTGGCAACATCCCTAGTTAATAAAAACTGGATTTTTATTTGTCCTGTTATATGTATCATAATCCGTTATTTATTAAAACCTTTTATCTATGCGAAATTGCAGATGAACAATTATTATGGAGAAATTATAACAGAGTATTTAACAAATTATATGTGTTTTATTGTGTTGTCAGTGGAAATCTTCTCCATACTTTTTACTTTCGGAGTGGTAAAAAGTGTTGTTGTACTGTTATTTGTGGACACGGCAATTTTTATTGGATTGTTAGTAGTTGGTTTGGTAAAAATGGATTTGAGAGGGAAAGAAATTTTATGATTCAAATTTTATATTTCAGAAATAACAATAAGATACTATTTTTCCCACGCCTACTATGAGAACGGTGGCTATGAGATAGAAATTGCATATACTGGCGAATAAAAGAACCGCTGTTGCATGGTTTATTGGCTTCCATGTAGCTGGTATTCGGCTGAGGTATTGAAAGAGCTGGGATTGAAATGAGGGAAGTGGATAAATGTTTTGATTGACGAAATAACCTATACATGATAGTATAAATCCAAAGATGATGGTCTATCAGAGAGACTGTTATATATCTTCAAGTTTAAAAAGATAATTTTCAATAATTTTTCAAAAATCAGAATCGACAATTCATGACAAATCAACCCTGAATCGGGGAACGTTTCTCATAGAAAAGAACTACAAAAAATAAGAAAATAAAAACGGAAAACCATTGTCTGTAGTATAAGTATTTGTTATTATGAAGTAAATAGAGGATATTTTACAAAGTAAAGCTTAATCTAGAGAATCTGCCAGTGGCAGGCCTCTGTAGATACCAATGTATACAAAAGGAGAATGAAAAAATGAAAAAAGAAGACATGTCCTGTATCGACTGCGCAGTAAAAAACTGCAACAAAATGGATAAAACCTATCCGGATTTCTGTCTGACAACACACATGGATGAAGAAGTTCTAAATGAAGCTATGGAATGCTACAATGAAGACGAGAATCGCAAAGTAACAATCGCTGCAGCTGAAGTAGAGTATGAGAATTACTGCAAACATACCCGTGTCGAAGAAATCATGGATTTTGCAAAGAAGATTAATGCGAAAAAGATCGGGATCGCAACCTGTGTCGGATTGTTGAAAGAAAGCCGTATCCTGGCAGATATCCTGCGCAGACATGGCTTTGAGGTGTATGGTGTCGGCTGTAAAGCCGGAACACAGAAGAAGACATCGGTCGGCATCCCGGAATGCTGCGAAGGTGTCGGTGTGAATATGTGTAATCCGATCCTGCAGGCAAAGCTTCTGAACAAGGCGAAGACGGACCTGAATGTTGTGGTCGGACTTTGTGTGGGGCATGACAGTCTGTTTTACAAATATTCCGAGGCACTGACTACGACAGCAGTGACGAAAGACCGTGTATTGGGGCATAATCCGGTGGCGGCGCTTTATACTGCAGATAGTTATTATTCGAAGTTGAAGAAGAGTGAAGAAGAGTAATATTTCTAATTTGGGCGTTTAAAGATACATAAAGATATCCCAGTGAATTAAAAACTTTATCCTCACACGACTGAAGTCGCGTGCTTCCAGACGCTTTAGGCGTCAGACTAAATATCGGCGGATACGCCTGTAACTTAGGTCTGCACAGTTATGTGCTTTTTCCATGTCAGATATGGCTGGTTCCCACATTACAGGTAGTCCGCTGTATATCTGCCTGTATCTATGCTGCTTTT
>ERZ894229.129-NODE-129-length-83200-cov-12.4052_pt1 | contig 83200 bp, 67 predicted proteins | sample MGYA00380295_ERZ894229 | MGnify/ENA primary metagenome ERZ894229 (study PRJEB32331, sample SAMN06328479) | human gut metagenome | biome: human gut microbiome; feature: stool | host: Homo sapiens | collected 2014-09-17 ... | reverse complement strand
CCGCGGTCTCGACCTTGGCAAGGTCGCGCGTTACCAACTACGCCACTATCGCATATATGTAAAGGATGCAGAATCGCATCCGAAGCGGGTGATGGGAATCGAACCCACGTATCCAGCTTGGAAGGCTGGTGTTCTACCATTGAACTACACCCGCAGACATCAGGTGATCTTACAACCTGTGCTGCCGACTTTCAGACTGGAATGCCCAGAACCGGAATCGAACCAGTGACACGAGGATTTTCAGTCCTCTGCTCTACCAACTGAGCTATCTGGGCCTGTGCTGCCTCATGTATGTTCTTTGTGTCCGCAACGTAGATCATTTTAACCAGTTTTTATGTATCTGTCAAGGCTTTTTTTGATTTTTTTCGCAATGGGGCTGTAAATAGTAAGTGCTCCTCTTTGCCCGTTTGAATCTGCGACAAATATGTATCATACAACTTTTAAAGAAGTACTTTGATGATTTCAATAAATCATACATTATTCGTCTGTGAACCGGATTTCTGACGGCCTGAGCCGGATTTGATACGGCGCGGAGGGGAATGGAAAAAATCCTTCTTTCTTTCGCAATTATATTATTGACATGCCGCAGAGAAAGGGCTATATTGAAATTGAAAGGTTTCTATGAAAAAAGTGCAAATGTTTGGTACAACTTCCGGGATGATATAGTACAACTTTGATGCTGAAAGAGAGGAGGACGTCGGATTTTGGAAAAGAAAACGAAATATCTCCAGCTTACGACCCTCCTGCGGGAAAAGATCCTGAGCGGAGAACTGAAACCGGGAGAGAAGATGAACTCGGAGAACGAGCTGGCCGGGGAATATGGTTTTTCCAGGCAGACAGTACGGCATGCGCTCAGCATTCTGGAAGAGGAACAGCTTCTGGCACGCCGCCGCGGCAGCGGTACTTATGTCATCGACAACCGCCGGGCAGCGCTGGAAAATCGGACGAGGATTGCCGTGGTTTCCACCTATGTGGACAGTTATATTTTTCCCAAAACCATTCAGGGAATCGAGAATGATCTGTTTGAGAGAGGCTATTCCGTTCAGATCTCTTTCACCAACAATCAGCTGGAACGGGAACGGATCGTTCTGGAGGATATCATCAGCAGGGACGATGCGGCGGGAATCATCATGGAAGCAACCAAAAGCGGCCTGCCAAATCCCAACCTTCCTCTGATCGAAACGCTGATGGAGCGCGGCGTTCCCATTCTTTTCATCAACAGTTATTACCGACAGCTGCAGCTGCCCCATGTGACCCTGAACGACCGGCTTGCGGCAGAACGGGCCGTGGAATATCTGGCGGATGCGGGACACCGGAAAATCGGAGCGCTGATGAAGTTCGACGACGGCCAGGGCCATTTAAGATACGAAGGCTATCTGAACGCCTGCCGCAGGCTCGGCATACCGGCGGGCGATCAGGGAACGATGTGGCTGGATACGGAAGGAGAGAAAAATTTTTCTGACTATCGAGCCGGAATTCTTCGCTCATTCCGGGACTGTACGGCCGTCTTCTGCTACAATGATAAGCTTGCCTTTTTATTGGAGGGACTTTTCCGGGAAGAGGGGATCCGGATTCCGGAGGATATTTCCCTCATCAGTATCGACGATTCCGAACTGGCGGAGCTGTCGGAAACCCGTCTCACCAGCGTGCGTCATCCGGCGGACAGGCTTGGGGCGAAGGCGGCGGAGAATCTCCTCGCCATGATTCGTAACACAAGCTTTGACGGGACCTATGAATTCGAGCCGGAGATCGTGGAGCGGGATTCCGTGAAACGTTTGGAAGAGCAATAACCATTTTTGGAACAGATAAAAGAACGGCTGACACTGTTCTTTCACAAAATCAAGGAGGTAAGGAAACATGAAAACAGGAGCAAATTACAAGTTCTGGTTCTGCACCGGTTCCCAGGATCTGTACGGGGACGAGTGTCTGAGAAAGGTGGCGGAGCATTCCGCGAAAATCGTGGAGGGCTTAAACGCGTCGGGAAAGCTTCCCTTTGAAGTGGTATTAAAGCCTACTCTGATCGATCCGGCTACCATCCGCAGAACCCTGAACGCGGCAAACGAGGATCCGGAGTGCGCGGGCGTGATTACCTGGATGCACACCTTCTCCCCGGCCAAGATGTGGATTCTGGGCCTGAAGGAGTACAGAAAGCCTCTTTGCCATCTGCATACCCAGTTCAATGAGGAGATTCCCTACGACACCATCGACATGGATTTCATGAATGAAAACCAGTCCGCGCACGGTGACAGGGAATATGGGCATATCGTATCCCGTATGGGAATCGAGCGCAAGGTAATTGTGGGCCACTGGGCCAGCCCTGCCGTACAGGAGAAGCTGGGAAGCTGGATGAGAACGGCTGTGGGCGTGATGGAATCCTCCCATATCAGAGTCTGCCGTATCGGCGACAACATGAACAACGTTGCCGTAACCGAAGGCGACAAGGTAGAAGCGGAGATCAAGTTCGGCTGGGAGATCGACCATTACTGCGTGAACGATGCGGTGGAATATGTGGATGCCGTGGCGCAGGGGGATGTGAACGCGCTGGTTGAGGAATATTACAGCAAATACAACATTCTTCTGGAGGGAAGAGATCCGGAAGAGTTTAAGAGACATGTGGCGGAGCAGGCCAGAATCGAGATCGGCCTTGAGAAGTTCCTGGAGGACGGCAATTATCAGGCCATTGTTACCCACTTCGGCATGCTGGGCGGCCTGAAGCAGCTTCCCGGACTGGCAATCCAGAGACTGATGGAGAAGGGCTACGGCTTCGGCGGAGAAGGCGACTGGAAGACGGCGGCCATGGTGCGCCTGATGAAGATCATGACGGCTGGAACGCCGAATGCGAAGGGTACTTCCTTCATGGAAGACTATACCTACAACCTGGTTCCCGGCAAGGAAGGCGTTCTGGAAGCGCATATGCTTGAGGTGTGCCCGACGATCGCGGACGGCCCGATTTCCATCAAGGTACAGCCTCTGTCCATGGGCAACAGGGAAGATCCCGCCCGTCTGGTATTCACCTCCAAGACCGGTCCGGCTATTGCCACCTCCCTGGTGGATCTTGGAAACCGCTTCCGTCTGATCATCAATGCAGTGAACTGCAAGAAGTGCGAGAAGGAAATGCCCAAGCTTCCTGTTGCCACGGCTTTCTGGACGCCTGAACCGGATCTGGCGGTCGGAGCAGAAGCCTGGATTCTGGCAGGCGGCGCGCATCATACCGCATTTTCCTATGATCTGACCGTTGACCAGATGGTTGACTGGGCGGATGCCATGGGAATTGAGAGCGTGGTCATCGATAAGAACACCACCATCAAGGGACTGAAGAACGAGCTTCGCTGGAACAGCGTGTATTACAGATAAGGCAATCATGAAAAAACGCAGCGCCGGGGCCTCCGGCTTCGGCGCGCGTTTCCGGGCGTAAAGCACCGGGATGAAGGAGGTAATGGAAATTATGGATATCAGGCAGACGATTTTGGAGGGGAAAACAACCCTGGGAATTGAATTCGGTTCCACCAGGATCAAGGCGGTTCTGACCGGAGAGGACAACGCCCCGATCGCCTCCGGCAGCCATGAGTGGGAAAACCGTTATGAAAACAATATCTGGACCTACAGCCAGGAGGATATCTGGACCGGGCTGCAGGACTGCTACGCTGACATGGCGAAGGACGTGCAGGAAAAATACGGCGTCACCCTGACCACGGTCGGCGCGCTTGGCTTCAGCGCCATGATGCACGGTTATCTTCCCTTTGACAAAAACGGGGAGATGCTGGTGCCCTTCCGGACCTGGAGGAACACCATCACGGAAGAGGCGTCCGTGAAGCTGACGGAAGCCTTTCATTTCAACATTCCCCAGAGATGGAGTATCGCCCATCTCTATCAGGCCATTCTGAACGGGGAGGAGCACGTGAAGGATATCGCTTATCTGACCACCCTTGCGGGCTATGTACACTGGAAGCTGACGGGCAGAAAGGTGCTCGGCATCGGCGAGGCGGCGGGCATGCTTCCCATCGATGCGCAGACGAAGCAGTACAACGCGTCCATGATCGATACCTTTGAAAAGCTGATCGCGGACAAAGGCTATCCCTGGAAGCTTTCCGATATCCTGCCGGAGATTCTGCTCGCGGGAGACAATGCGGGCACGCTGACGGAAGAAGGGGCGAAGCTGCTGGATGTGAGCGGAAACATGAAGGCTGGCATTCCCGTCTGCCCTCCTGAGGGAGATGCGGGAACCGGAATGACGGCCACCAACAGCGTGGCGAAGCGCACCGGAAACGTGTCCGCCGGAACCAGCGTATTCGCCATGGTGGTTCTGGAAAAGGATCTGGAAAAGGTTCATCCGGAGATCGACATGGTGACCACGCCCGACGGAAGCGCGGTGGCCATGGTACACTGCAACAACTGCACCTCCGATCTGAACGCCTGGATCAGCCTCTTTGAGGAGTTTACGCAGGCTTTCGGCATGAAGGTGGACAGAAACGACCTGTTCGGCACCCTGTACCGCAAGGCTCTGGAGGGAGATCCGGACTGCGGCGGCCTGCTGGCCTACAACTATTTTTCCGGAGAGCATATCACCGGCTTCGAAGAGGGACGTCCGCTCTTTGTGAGAAATCCGGAAAGCAATTTCAATCTGGCGAACTTCATGCGTGTGCACCTGTTTACCTCTCTGGGCGCGCTGAAAACCGGCCTGGACATTCTCCTGAAGGAAGAAGGCGTGCAGATTGACCGTCTGATGGGACACGGCGGCCTGTTTAAGACGAAGGAAGTGGGGCAGAAGATCCTGGCTGCAGCCGTTAATGCGCCCGTCACCGTCATGGAGACGGCAGGAGAAGGCGGCGCATGGGGCATTGCTCTGCTGGCCTCCTACATGCTGCATAAGCAGGAGAAAGAAAGCCTTGCCGATTTCCTGAACCGTGCCGTGTTCGTCGGAGAGGAGGGCGTAACCCTGAATCCTGAGGAAAAGGATGTGGAAGGCTTCGATGTATTTGTAAAACGCTATACGGCTGGTCTTCCCATTGAAAAGGCGGCTGTGGAATCACTGATTTAATGTTGCATTCCGGCCCGTCGCGAAGCGATGCCGGAATGGCCGGATGCAGCAGTTTGACAGGAGCCGGGCCGCATGAGAAGGCCCGGCCCGGAAAGGCAGATAAAATGTTAGAAGAGCTGAAAAAAAGAGTCTATGAAGCCAACATGCTCCTGCCCAAATACGGGCTTGTGACCTTTACCTGGGGAAATGTAAGCGAGATCGACCGGGAGAGCGGGCTGTTTGCCATCAAGCCCAGCGGCGTGGACTACGATAAGCTTACCCCGGAGGATATGGTGATCGTTGACCTGAACGGAAACAAGGTGGAAGGAAAATACAACCCCTCCTCCGATACCGCGACCCATGTGGAGCTTTATAAGGCATTCCCGGAAATCGGAGGAATCGTTCATACCCATTCTTCCTACGCCACCAGCTGGGCGCAGGCCGGCAGGAGCATTCCCTGCTACGGAACCACCCATGCGGACTATATTTACGGAGAAGTTCCCTGCCTGCGCTGCCTGACCAAAGAGGAGATCGACGAGGCCTATGAGGAAAATACCGGCCATCTGATCGTGAACGAATTTAAGGCGATGGGAAAGGATCCTGCTGCTGTTCCCGCAGTTCTCTGCAAGAACCACGGTCCCTTTGCCTGGGGAAAGGACGCCCATGAGGCCGTTCATAACGCGGTTGTATTGGAAGAAGTCGCCAAAATGGCCTACCGCGCCGAAACCATCAATCCCCGCATTCAGCCCGCTCCGCAGGAGCTCCAGGACAAGCATTACTACAGAAAGCACGGAGCGAACGCTTACTATGGACAAACAGGGGTAAAATAGGGTAAACTACTGAGGACAGTCTTACGAAGCAGCAAATGGCGCTTCGTAAGGTGATGCGCGGCAGGGTTTCCGTAAAGCCGGGCAGTTTCCAAACAGAAAGACGGAGGAAAATTTCATGGAGAATCTTGAACTCGCCAAAATGGCGAACGAGATCCGGAAAGGGATTATCATCGGCGTGCACAGCGCGAAATGCGGACATCCCGGCGGATCTCTGTCGGCAGCGGACATTTTTACCTATCTCTATTTTGAGGAGATGAACATTGATCCGAAGAACCCGGATATGCCTGAAAGAGATCGTTTTGTGCTCTCCAAGGGACATAACGCGCCTGCGCTGTATTCCACTCTGGCGCACAGAGGCTATTTCCCGGTAGAAGACCTGACCACCCTCAGACATCTGGGCTCCTATCTGCAGGGGCATCCCTGTAAGCAGTATACGCCCGGCGTGGATATGTCCAGCGGCTCTCTGGGACAGGGCATTTCTGCGGCAGTGGGAATGGCGCTCGGCGGTAAGCTGGACAACCGGGATTATCGTGTCTACACCCTGCTCGGAGACGGTGAGATCGAAGAGGGGCAGGTCTGGGAGGCTTCCATGTTCGCCGGCTTCCACAAGCTGGACAACCTGGTGGTGATTGTGGACAACAACGGCCTGCAGATCGACGGACCCATTGACAAGGTCTGCTCCCCTTATCCCATTGACAAAAAGTTTGAAGCCTTCAATTTCCATGTGATCAACGTGAACGCGCATGACTTCGATGAGCTGCGCGCCGCGTTTCAGGAAGCGAGAGAAACGAAGGGCATGCCCACGGCGATCATCGCCCACAGCCTGAAGGGTAAGGGCGTTTCCTTCATGGAAGGCAATGTGGACTGGCACGGAAAGGCTCCCAATGACGAGGAGTTTGCGGTTGCCATGGCAGATTTGGAGAAAGTAGGTGAAGCATTATGTCAGAAGTAACGAAGACGGTTCAGAAAATGGCGACCAGAGAAGCCTACGGAAAAGCCCTTGCGGAATTCGGCGCAAAGTATCCTGACCTGGTGGTTCTGGATGCGGACCTGGCAAATGCTACGAAGACGAATTCGTTCCAGAAGGTATTTCCCGACCGCCACATCGACTGCGGTATTGCGGAATGCAACATGATGGGAATTGCGGCGGGTCTCGCTACTGTGGGAAAGATTCCCTTCGCCAGCACCTTTGCCATGTTCGCGTCCGGACGTGCCTATGAGCAGGTGCGCAATTCCATCGGCTATCCCCATCTGAATGTGAAGATCGGCGCCACCCATGCGGGCATTACCGTGGGCGAGGACGGCGCTTCCCATCAGTGCCTGGAGGATATGGCCCTGATGCGCGCCATCCCCGGCATGGTGGTCATCAACCCCAGCGACGCGGTGGAAGCGAGAGCTGCAGTGCAGGCCGCCATTGAATATGTGGGCCCTGTTTACCTGCGCTTCGGACGCGCGGCGGTTCCGATCATCAATGACAGAGAGGACTATAAGTTCGAGATCGGAAAGGGCGAGATTCTGCGTGAAGGCAGCGACGTGACCATCGTTGCCACCGGCATCTGTGTTTCCTCTGCGCTGGAAGCGGCGGATAAGCTGGCTGCCGACGGCATCAGCGCAGAAGTCATTAACATCCACACCATCAAGCCTCTGGATACGGAACTCATCGTAAAATCTGCGAAGAAGACCGGAAAAGTGGTGACGGCTGAAGAACACACCATCATCGGCGGCCTTGGCGGCGCAGTCTGCGAAGCCCTCAGCGAAAAGGCTCCCACTCCCGTTCTGCGCATCGGCATCAACGATGTGTTCGGAGAATCCGGAACAGCAGCCGCTTTGGTGGCCAAGTATGGCCTGGACGGAGCGGGTATCTACGCGAAGGTAAAGGAATTTGTGAAATAATGTCCTGCTGACAGGACGCCGGGATCAGCGCAAAAAAGGCGTGAGACCGGATGAAAAAAGGATAAATGCGCCTCTGCCGGCTTCCCTTTCGGGGGGAGCCGGCAGCAGTCGTCTTATAAAAAAGCCGCCTGACGGCGGCAGAAAAGAGGAAGTATGAACATACTGTCTCCATCCATCCTGGCGGCGGACTGCGCCAAGCTGGGAGAACAGATTGATCTGGTGCAGCAGGCCGGAGCGAAGTATCTGCATATCGATATCATGGACGGCATGTTTGTGCCATCCATCTCCTTTGGAATGTGCGTGGTGTCTTCTCTGAGAAAATATACGGACATCATTTTTGACGTACACCTCATGGTGGAGGAGCCGATCCGTTATGCGGCAGATTTTGCCAGAAGCGGAGCGGATATCATCACGGTGCATCTGGAAGCCTGCAGCAATGTGGAGGAAACGCTGGACTGGATTCACAGCCTGGGCAGAAAAGCGGGAATCTCCATCAAGCCGGCCACACCCATCCGCTGCGTGGAAAAATATCTGGACAAGGCGGATATGCTGTTGGTGATGACGGTGGAACCGGGCTTTGGCGGACAGAAATATCTTCCCGCTTCCACCGCGCGTATCCGGGAAGCGAAAAAAATGATCGAAGAAAAAGGGCTGAACGTGGACATTGAAGTGGACGGCGGCATCACCCACGAGAATCTTCCGATTGTTCTGGAAGCAGGAGCAAACGTCATTGTGGCAGGTTCTGCCGTGTTTCGGGGAGACATTACGCAGAATGTGCGGGAAATGATGGGGATTATGGAGGCGCACGGCAGACAGACGAATAAGCTGTAAACTGCAGGGGCCGTGGGCCGGACGGTTTCAGAAAAAGGCGCAGAAAAGCCTGGAGGTATAGATGAAGATTGTAGTGACTCCCCCGTTTACGGAGGAACAGAAGAAACGCATTATGGAAGCGGCGGGGCCGGAACAGCCCGTTTTCCGACTGAAAAGTGAAATTACGCAGGAGCTTCTTTCCAATACGGATGTGATTTTGGGAAATCTGGACAATCCGTCCCAGGCGCGCTGGGCGCACCATCTGAAATGGATTCAGCTGAACAACGCGGGAACGGAAGGCTACTGCGAACCCGGCCTCCTTCCGGAGGGCGCGGTTCTGACCAATGCTACAGGAGCCTATGGCCTTGCCATTTCGGAGCATATGATCGCCTGCCTTTTCATGCTGCGCAAAAAGCTGAACCTGTACTATGCCGACCAGCTGAACCGTGAGTGGCGCCGCGAAGGCCATGTGGGCGTAATCCAGGGAACCACTGTGCTGGTGATTGGACTGGGAGATATCGGAAGAACCTTTGCCGGTAAGATGAAGGCTCTGGGCTGCTATACCATCGGAATCCGCAGACGCGTTACGGAAAAAACGCTGGCCGGGAATGTGGCGGCGGATGAAGTTCATGGCATGGAAGATCTGGATCAGCTTCTGCCCCGGGCGGACGTGGTGGCGATGAGCCTTCCCGGAAACGCTTCCACTTATCACGTTCTGAACCGGGAACGGATCGGGCTGCTGAAGCCAAACGCCATTGTGCTGAACGTGGGCCGCGGCACTGCCATTGATACCGACGCGCTGAGCGATGCCCTTTATGCGGGTAAAATAACCGGAGCAGCCCTGGACGTGACAGATCCGGAACCGCTTCCGGCCGATCATCCCCTCTGGAGTGCGCCCGGCGCGCTGATCACGCCTCACATCTCCGGCGGCTACTCCCTGCCGGAAACGCTGGCCCAGATCTGCGATATTTTTGCGGAGAACCTGGAACACTTCCGGAAAGGGGAGCCACTCAGGAATGTGGTGGATATGGGGACCGGGTACTGCAGGTAGCTGGGCAGCCGTATCGGTTTGACAATCTGGCCGCAGTGTGTTAAGCTGAAAAAACAAAAGCGTTGAAGAAGAGAGTACATCGCGGGAAGTCTTACAGAGAGGGCCAAAGGGCGGTAACGCCGGCTGAGAAGGCCTGACGGAAAACGGTGGAACATGGCTTACGGAGCAGCGCACCGAGCCGCATACTGCGGTAAGGCTGCGACAGGTGCCGCCTGTTACAGCGGCAGGGTATTGTATTTTTAGAGAAGAGATTCCCTGAAACAGAAGTTTCGTGCAGGAAGACTCCGGGAAACAGTATAGTACCTGATGAGGCCGTATCCGCGAGGCTGCGGTGAAGAGAAGTGGTACCACGGGAATAACGCCCGTCTTCTTGATTTTAACAGAAGCTTAAAATTGAGAAGACGGGCTTATTGATTTTATGAGCGGGAAAGAAGAAAGGAGCAAAAAGAGCATGAGCGCAAATGTAAAGATGAAAGGAAAATATTATATTACCACGGCCATTGCCTATACTTCGGGCAAGCCCCACATCGGAAACACCTATGAGGCCGTGCTGGCGGACAGTATCGCCAGATTCAAGAGGAAGGACGGCTATGATGTGTTCTTCCAGACCGGAACGGACGAGCACGGTCAGAAGATCGAGCTGAAGGCTCAGGAGGCGGGAATATCCCCGCAGGAATATGTGGACAAGGTGGCAGGCGAGGTGAAGCGTCTGTGGGATCTGATGGGAACCTCCTATGACAAATTCATCCGTACCACGGACGAGCCGCACGTAAAGCAGGTGCAGAAGATTTTCAAGCGGCTGTATGATCAGGGAGATATTTATAAGGGATATTATGAAGGACTTTACTGCACGCCCTGCGAATCCTTCTGGACCCAGTCCCAGCTGGTGGACGGCAAGTGCCCCGACTGCGGACGCGAGGTGAAGCCTGCGAAGGAAGAGGCTTACTTTTTCAAAATGAGCAAGTATGCGGACAGGCTGATTGCGCATATTAATGAACATCCGGAGTTCATCCAGCCCGTGTCCCGCAAGAACGAGATGATGAACAACTTCCTGCTGCCCGGCCTGCAGGATCTGTGCGTGTCCAGAACCTCCTTCAAATGGGGCATTCCTGTGGACTTTGACGACAGACATGTGGTTTATGTGTGGCTGGACGCTCTGACCAACTACATCACCGGAATCGGTTATGATGCGGACGGGAACAGCAGCGAGCAGTATAAGAAGCTGTGGCCCGCCGACCTGCATCTGATCGGCAAGGATATCATCCGCTTCCATACGATCTACTGGCCCATCTTCCTGATGGCGCTGGGCGAGCCGCTGCCGAAGCAGATTTTCGGCCATCCCTGGCTGCTGCAGGGCGACGGCAAGATGAGCAAGTCCAAGGGAAACGTGATGTATGCGGATGATCTGGTGGACTTCTTCGGCGTGGATGCGGTGCGTTACTTCGTGCTGCATGAGATGCCCTTTGAAAACGACGGCGTGATCAGCTGGGAGCTTCTGACGGACCGGATCAACTCCGACCTGGCGAATACCCTGGGCAATCTGGTGAACCGGACCATCTCCATGAGCAACAAGTATTTCGGCGGCGTGGTCTGCGACAAGGGCGCGGCGGAGGCTGTGGATGAGGACCTGAAGGCAGTGGTGACCGGAACCTATGCGAAGGTGGCGGCGAAGATGGAAGACCTGCGTGTGGCGGATGCCATGACGGAAATTTTCTCCCTTTTCAAGCGCTGCAACAAGTATATTGACGAGACGGAGCCCTGGGTTCTGGCGAAGGATGAGGCGAAGAAGGACCGCCTGTCCACCGTCCTTTACAACCTGGTGGAATCCATCACCATCGGAGCATCCCTGCTGGAGCCCTATATGCCCGGTACGGCTGCGAATATCGCACAGCAGCTGAACGCCGTTCTTCCCTCCTTTGAGGAGTGCGGCACCTTCGGCCACTATGTGAACGGCACAAAGGTGACCGAGAAGCCGCAGATCCTGTTCGCGCGGCTTGACGTGAAGGAGGTTGTGGAAAAGGCGGAAGCCATGTTCGCGGAAAGAAAGGCGGCCGCAGAGGCTGAAAACGGCGCGGCAGCCCAGGAAAGCGAAGCCCAGGGCGACGCGGCGGAAGGCGGCGATGCGGTGATCGACATCGAGGCGAAGCCGGAGATCAGCTATGACGATTTTGCGAAAATGCAGTTCCAGGTGGGTGAGATCATCGCCTGCGAAGAGGTGAAGAAGTCCAAAAAGCTGCTCTGCTCCCAGGTGAAAATCGGCAGCCAGGTGAAGCAGATCGTTTCCGGCATCAAGGCGCATTATACCGCGCAGGAGATGGTGGGAAAAAAGGTAATGGTGCTTGTGAACCTGAAGCCTGCCAAGCTGGCGGGGGTTCTGTCCGAAGGCATGCTTCTGTGCGCGGAGGACGCAGACGGAAATCTGGCCCTTGTGGTTCCGGAAAAGGAAATGCCTGCGGGAGCTGAGATCTGCTGATTTTTTCCGCGGACGACACAGGGCGGAGACATAAGAGAAAGAAAGCATGAAAAAGAATGAGTTTTACTACCCTTCCGCGGATGGGCGGACGCAGATTCATGCGGTGGAGTGGAGACCGGACGGAGATCCGGTCTGCGCGCTCCAGATCGTCCATGGAATGGCGGAATACGCGGACCGGTATGACCCCGTCGCCCGTTATCTGGCGGATCGGGGGATTCTGGTAACTGGGAACGACCATCTGGGCCATGGAAAAAGCGTGGGAGAAAATCATCCCCATGGCTATTTCTGCCATGAAAATGCGCCGGATGTGCTGATGGAGGATGTGCATTCCCTGCGCATAAGGCAGCAGACCGGCTTCGTAGAGCAGGGCCGCCCGCAGCTGCCGTATCTGATGCTGGGCCACAGCATGGGTTCTTTTGTTCTGAGAAATTATCTGTGCAGGTATGGAGAAGGACTTTCCGGTGCCGTGATCATGGGAACCGGTATGCAGCCGGAAAAGCTGCTGAAAACTTCTCTGAGGCTGGTCCGTATCCTGACCGCCCTGCAGGGAGAGAAGCACAGAAGCGGGCTGGTGAATGCGCTGGCCTTTGGCGCCTATAACCGCAGGATTTCCCATCCGGCATCTGCCATGGACTGGCTTTCCCGGGATCCCAAAGAAGTGGCGAAATACAACGCGGATCCGCTCTGCGGCTTTACTTTTACCCTGAACGGATTTCAGACGCTGTTCACCCTGATCGACAGACTGCATGATAAAAGGCGGCTGGAAGAGATGCCAAAGCAGCTTCCCGTCCGTTTCATCGCCGGGGAAATGGACCCGGTGGGAGATTACGGAAGAGCGGTCCGCCAGGTCTATGATTCGTTTCTTTACATCGGCATGCAGGATGTGTCCATGAAGCTGTATGAGGACGACCGGCACGAGCTGGCAAATGAGGCGGATCGGGAGATCGTATGGAAGGAACTGTATGAATGGATCATGAAAACTGTTCAGGCGGGGGAAGCTTCGGAACGGAGCGAAAACCCGGAAAGGAGTGAAAGCGGGATTGAAAAAGAACCGGATCACCAGTAAGGCGGGCAGATGGATTTTTGCAGGCGCGGCGGCCTTTTTTCTGATGCAGAGCGCGTGGACCGGAGGATTCCTTCCGGCGGATGAGGTGTTTGCATCCGGCGGGACACAGCAGGAATCCGCTGCGTCCGAGGAAACGGGGCAGCCCGATAAAGCAGGGCAGCCCGATGAGGAAGGACAGGAGGATTTTTTCAGCCTGTTTGACGAAGAACAGCAGGCGCTTCTTGATGAACTGTTGAAGAAGCTGGAGGACGGGGAGCTTTCTACCAAAGAGCAGATTGATGAAGCGATCAGCCAGGCGCAGGAAGAACTGGGCGTTACGCTCACGCAGGAGCAGAAGGAGCAGATTGCCGGGCTGGTGCTTCAGGCGAACGAGCTCGGTCTGGACCGGGAGGCCATCCTGAACGGCGCACAGGCATTTTATGAAAAATACGGCAGTCAGCTCGTGGAAAGCGCGAACGAAGCGATTCAGGACAATATTGTGGAGCCGGCGAAGGAAGCCGTGGTGACGGAGACGAAAAAAACCCTCCGGGAATATTTTCACGATATGGGGGAAACGGTGAAAAATTTTGTGATGGATCTGATTGGATAGATTTCAGGCCTTTTGAGTACACTTAGCAGTAAGGTACGTGACAGTACGTTAAAATTGCTGCAGGAAGAACGGCGGACAACGCTCCGCCGGACTCAGGTGGAAAGGAAGGCTTTTTTCTATGCAGATCGCTTTTTTCAGCACCAAACCCTATGACCGGATCTGGTTTGAACCGATGGCGGCGGACTATGGCTTCCAGATTCGCTTCATCGAGCTTCCCTTTAACCGGGATACCATGTTCCTGGCAAAGGGCTATGACGCGGTATGTATTTTCGTAAACGATCATGTGGATCGGGAAATGCTCGACTGGCTTGTGGAAAATCAGGTGAAGGGCCTGCTTCTTCGCAGTGCGGGATTTAACCACGTGGACATCCGTGCGGCAAAGGGCCGGATCGCCGTGCTGCGGGTTCCCAGCTACTCCCCGGAGGCGGTGGCGGAATACGCCATGGCCATGCTTCTGACCGTAAACCGCTGCACCCACAAGGCGTATGGAAGGACGCGGGAGTTTAACATGAGCATCAACGGCCTCATGGGAACGGATCTCTATCACAAGGTCGCCGGTGTGGTGGGAACCGGGAAAATCGGACAGGCCATGCTTCGGATTTTTCAGGGTTTCGGCATGCAGGTCCTGGCCTACGACCCATATCCGGCGGAAGGTCTTGACGTGCGTTATGTTTCTTTGGAGGAACTCCTTGCGAAGGCGGACTATGTTTCTCTGCACTGTCCCCTGACGCCCCAGACCCGCTATCTGATCAACCGGAAGACCATACAGGGCATGAAGGATGGAGTCTATCTGGTCAATACCTCCAGAGGCGGCCTGATCGACACCCAGGCGCTGATCGAGGCTCTGGCTGCAAAGAAATTCGGCGGTGTGGGGCTGGACGTGTATGAGGAAGAAGAAGGTCTTTTCTATGAGGACTGCTCCGCGGAAATCATTCAGGATGAAAATCTCGCCAGGCTGGTGACCTTCCCCAACGTGCTGGTGACCTCCCACATGGGATTCTTTACCGTGGAGGCCATGCAGGCGATCGCCCATGAGACCCTGGAAAACGCCCGCGCCCTTGAACTGGGGCTTCCGCTCGATAATCTGGTGGAATGAGTGCGAAAGAGAGGGAAAGGAAAAGTGAGGGAAAAGTAGAAAATAAAAATAAAGAAAATAAAGAAAGAATGAAAAACACCGTCCGGTTCCGGATTTGACTTGCACGAAACCGGGCGGCGTAGTATGATACTTATCAGAAATTTAACAGGCGGGTGACCATGCCGCCGAGGAAAACAGGAGAGGTACAAATGGGAAGACTTTTTAATCTGGACAGTCCGCTGATGGTGTTTCTGTCCAAAGTGGCTGATCTGATGATTCTGAATATCATCACGCTTTTTTTATGTATTCCGATCATCACGGCGGGGGATGCGATGACCGCATTGTATTACATGACGATCAAAATGGTCCGTGGTGAGGATTGCTACATAGTCAGAGGATACTTCAAATCCTTTAAGGAAAATTTTAAACAGGCGACGATCATCTGGGTCCTGGCGGTCCTGGTATTTCTGATTCTGATTGGAGATTTTTCGATCATCCGCAGCGGCCTGCTGTCCTTTGGACGTGTCATGACCGTGCTGCTTATCATCATTACCGTTATCTATGTATTTACGATGCTGTATGTGTTCCCGGTGCTTTCCCGTTTTGAGAATACCGTGAAAAACACAATCCGCAACGCATTTCTGATGAGCATTCTGAATCTGCCCAGAACGATTCTGCTTGTAATCATCAACCTGATTCCGTTTGCGCTGCTTCTGCTGTTCGTGCAGTCGGTTCCGTTCGTGATCCTGTTCGGCTTTTCCGTGCCGGCCTATCTGTGCAGCATGCAGTTTGTGAAGATTTTCAGGCGTTTTGAGCCGGAAGAGGAGAATGCGGAGAACGGCGAAGAGCTGGAGACACTGTCCTTCATACGGGAAGAGGAGGAAGAGAAAGAGAAGCAGAGAAAGCTGGAAGAGGAGCAGGTCCGCGAAGGGATTCAGGAGGAGCGTGCCGCGCTGGAAGAAAACAGCGCGGAAGCTGAGGAAAATTCTGTCAGCGAAGCGGAGCAGGATGCTTCAAAACAGGCGGAATAGCATGGCGTATGGTAAATGTGTATAAGTTTGGAATGCCGAATTCGGCAAGTTGACAGGCCTCAAAAAACGATTCTCTTTTTGTTAGCAAATTTTACAATGGCACGATAAATCTTTGTGAATTTGTGGTATGGTCAAAACTTTTTTTCTCAGTTATACTAAATGCAGGCTCAGTTGACAGAATGTCACTGGATACATGTAAACCATTATTTTTAGGGAGGCTGACAAAATGGCAAGTTTATCGTTAAAGAATGTCTGCAAGGTGTATCCCAACGGATTTGAAGCTGTTAAAGACTTCAATCTGGAGATCGCTGATAAAGAATTCATCATCTTCGTAGGTCCGTCCGGATGTGGTAAGTCCACAACCCTTCGTATGATCGCTGGTCTGGAAGATATCTCTTCCGGTGAACTGAAGATCGGTGACAGAGTTGTAAACGACGTAGAACCCAAGGACAGAGATATCGCAATGGTATTCCAGAACTACGCTCTGTATCCTCATATGTCCGTTTATGACAACATGGCTTTCGGACTGAAGCTGAGAAAAGTTCCGAAGGATGAAATCGACAAGATGGTTAAGGAAGCTGCCAAGATCCTTGACCTGACCCCTCTTCTTGACCGTAAGCCGAAGGCTCTTTCCGGTGGTCAGAGACAGCGTGTTGCCATGGGACGTGCTATCGTGCGTAACCCCAAGGTATTCCTGATGGACGAGCCTCTGTCCAACCTGGATGCAAAGCTGCGTGTACAGATGCGTGTTGAGATTTCCAAGCTTCATCAGAGACTGGGAACCACCATCATCTACGTAACCCATGACCAGACCGAAGCTATGACGCTGGGAACCAGAATCGTTGTTATGAAGGACGGCGTTATCCAGCAGGTAGATACTCCTCAGAATCTGTACGAGAAGCCTCAGAACCTGTTCGTTGCAGGATTCATGGGATCTCCTCAGATGAACTTCCTGGATGCTGTTGTTGAAGTGAACGGCTCCAACGCTTCCCTGAAGGTTGCCGGAAAGTCCATTCCGCTGCCTCCTGCGAAGTCCAAGAAGCTGATTGACGGCGGCTATAACGGAAAGACCGTTACCTTCGGTATCCGTCCGGAAGATATTTACGATTCTCAGATGTTCATTGAGTCTGCGAAGTGCGTATTTGAGTCCACCATCAGAGTATACGAGCTGCTCGGCGCAGAAGTATTCCTGTACTTCGATCTGGCAGAGTTCCCGATCACCGCGAGAGTAGATCCTCGTACCACCTCCAGACCGGGAGATCATGTTAAGTTCGCTTTCGATGTTGAAAAGATTCATGTATTCGATAAGGAAACCGAGCAGATCATCACCAACTAATCATAGGAATATAAGGGAGGATGCGTTTGCATCTTCCCTTTTTTTCTGTTATAGTAGAGGAAGACTGGGAAAGGACGGAAAGAGAGATGATTTCCAATCAGGTAATACAGAACAGCATAGATGAACTGAGGGCGATTACCAAGGTTGATCTGGGTGTCTTTGACGTGGAGGGAATGAAGGTCGCCGCCACAACAGAGGATATCGATATTTCAGGGGAGATTATTGAAAACTTTGCTTCTTCGCCTGCCGACAGTCAGGTGGTGGGAGGCCGTCATCTGCTGAAAATACTGGATGATGGTGAACCGGCTTATATTCTGGTGGCTCAGGGACCCAGCGACGATGTTTATATGGTGGGAAAGATTGCGGTGAGCTGCATTCAGAATCTGATCATCGCTTACAAGGAAAGGTTCGACCGCAACAGTTTCTTCCAGAATCTGATTCTGGACAATCTGCTTCTGGTGGATATCTATAACCGCGCACAGAAGCTTCACATTGAAGTGGAATGCCCGCGAATTGTGTATCTGATCGAGACCAGGATTGAAAAGGATAACAGCGCGACGGAACTTCTGAAGAGCCTGTTCTCTGCACAGAACGGCGATTATATCACTGCGGTGGACGAGAGGAACATCATTCTGATCAAAGCGCTTGAGCGGGCCGATGATATGGAGACCATCGAGAAGACCGCAGACATGATCGTCGATATGATGAACAGCGAAGCGATGATGAATGTGCGCGTCGCTTATGGTACTGTTGTGGGAGAGCTGAGAGAGGTATCCAAGTCCTACAAGGAAGCCAAGATGGCTCTGGATGTGGGCAAGATTTTCTATGCGGAGAAAAATGTCATCGCCTACGCGAGACTTGGAATCGGACGTCTGATTTACCAGCTTCCTGTCAACCTGTGCAAGATTTTTATCGATGAGATTTTCGGGGATAATGTTCCCTATGACATGGAAGAGGAAACTCTCACCACCATCAACAAGTTTTTTGAAAACAATCTGAATGTTTCGGAAACCTCCAGGCAGCTTTTCATCCACAGAAATACGCTGGTCTACAGGATTGAGAAGCTTCAGAAGAGCACGGGGCTTGACATCCGTGTATTTGATGACGCTTTGACTTTCAAGATCGCCCTTATGGTGGTCAGTTATATGAAATATCTCGAAAGCGTGGATTATTAATCTGTGAGGATCTGAGGTGAGCCCGCTGCCTTCAGGCGGAAACGGGAAGTGCCTGCAGCTTGCGTTTTAACACCGGCTGTCCGGATTGACTGGACAGCTGGTGTTTCTGTTTTACGCTCGATAATAAATGTAAAACAGATTAATGAAAAAACGTTAATGAAACGGAAGAAAATTCCTGTTTTCGGGCATCCCGGCGGCGGGTTTGACTTTGACAATACCATGGCGCTATGGTAAACTTAGAAGATGTAATGGGCGTAACGGTTCGTTTTTTCGGGAACGGTTACAGCGGGCGGCGGGGCGCCGTCTATATATCAGTTTACAGCAGAGGTGACACCCTTGGATAAATATGAATACAAGATACGGGCTGAGGAAATAAAGACGCTGATTTCACAGAAAAAATATGCGGAAGCGGCAAAGGTTGCGGATACCATTGACTGGACGAGGGTGAAGAGCGTGATGATGCTCTGTACGGTCAGTGACGTATACAAGGTAAACCGGAGATTTGAGGATGCGAAACTTCTGCTTGAGATGGCGAATGAGCGTCATCCTTCCGGCAGGATGATTATATATTCTCTGTGTGATCTGTCGATCCGGATGGGCGATGTGGTTCATGCGATTGAATATTATAAGGATTTTGTGCAGATCGCGCCAAACGACAGCGGAAGATATGTTCTTCAGTATAAGCTCTATGAAGCGCAGGATGTGGGGCTGGAGGAACGGATTGCCGTTCTTGAGGAGCTTAAGAAGAAGGACTACCGGGAGAAATGGGCCTATGAGCTGGCGTATCTGTATCATCGGGTGGGACTTGCGACCAAATGCGTAGAGGAATGTGACGAGTTGATCCTCTGGTTTGGAGAAGGAAAATATGTGATGAAGGCCATGGAGCTGAAGACGCTTCATCAGCCGCTTTCTCCGTCCCAGCAGAAGAAGTTTGACGCCTATATGATGCGCAGACAGGGATTGAGAGTACCGGAAGAGCCGGAGGAGGATGCTGCGGCGGCCAGCCGGCCGGAGAAGAAACCGACAGGACGGAACGGACAGGAGATGGACATCCAGGTAAAGACCATGGATGTGGGAAAATACAATACCATTAATCTGCAGAAGGAACTTGCTGCGAGCATGCAGGAGCTGATGCAGGAAGGGCGGCAGGCAGCCACGGCTGTAAGAACGGCGCCCGCACAGACACCTCAGGAGCAGGTTTATACAGAGCCGGCACATCAGGAGCCGGAATATACAGGGCAGGTTTATCAGGAGCCATCCTGGCAGCCGTCGGAAACGGAGTATACCGGGCAGAATGTGGAAGCTTCGTATGAGGCCTTTCCTGCGACGGACTATACTGCCGTGGAAGAAGTACGGCCTGCGGAAGAAGAGGAGGGTGACGATATCCCCGGTGAAGGATATCAACATGCTCAGACAGATTATGAGAATTACCTTTCTCAGGAATATGACGGGCAGATCAGTATGGTGGTGCCGGAAGAGCGCCCGGTGGAAAAGCAGATCACCGGTCAGATGAACATCGAAGATATCATGCGCGAATGGGAAAAGATGAAGCGCGAGAATGAAGAAAAGCGCAGGCAGGAGCTCCGGCAGCGCGTACAGGAACAGACGGGGGCGCTTTTCAGAGATTTTGATGAAACTTCGAGAAAGGGCGTGCTGGAGCGCCTTCAGAAGGAAGAGCGCATTCCGGTGGACCGCAGAGCAAGGGAACGCTCCACAGGCGGTGTGATCTCCGCTCATACAAAGATCTGGGCAGCGGAAGAGGTGCAGAATGCGATGAAGGCTGCGGCAGCAGCGGGAAGCGCGGAAAAAGAAAAAGTGCAGGAACAGGTAAAAACGCCGGAAACACCGGAAATGCCTGCCGCACCTGCAGCGGCTCCCGCTACGGCCGAAACTCCTGCTGTTCAGGAAACGCCTGCAGTTCAGGAAGTCTCTGCAATACCGAAGGAATCTGCAGTTTTGGAGGAAAAGGAGCAGAAGCCTGTATTGGAGAGCATTGTTCCGGAAAAGGTGGAGCCGGAAAAGGCAGAACCGGAAAACATGGTTCCGGAGGTGGCAGCTGATTCTGCAGCGGTATCTGAAAAAGAACCGGAGCTTTCCGCGGAATCTTTGGAAACAACGGACATTGAAACGGCCAATCAGCAGAAAATGCTTCAGGCCGAAGAGGAAACGGCAGAGGAGCAGCCGGTCAGAGAGCCCAGGGAGGAGCAGCCGGTCAGAAAAGCGAAGGAAGAACAGAAGGAGAGACAGGCAGCTGGAAAACCCGGGGAAGGACAGAAGACGGTGCAGCCGGCCGGAAAGAAGAAGGCGGAAGGGACGGAAGGAGACCGCAGACTGAGCAGTGCGGAAAAGCGTCTGTTCGCTTCCTTTGTGCCGACGAAGGGCGCTATGAAGCGTCTGGTCACCGCTCTGGATCAGATCAGTCTTGCCGCGTATACGGGAAATCTGATTATTACAGGAGAACCCGGTTCAGATACGCTTGAGCTTGCGAAAAATGTGGTGAAGGACTTAAAGGCGAAGAACCCGGATTTTTCGGGCAGGATCGCCAAGATCACCGGAAGCGCCTTAAGCGGCAGCAAAAAGCCGCCGGAAGAGTTGGTGGAAAAGCTGGCCGGAGGAGTACTGATGATCGAAAAGGCGGGTGAGATCAGCGAAGAATGCGCGAAGAAGCTTCAGCAGGCGCTGAATCAGGAGCGTTGGGGGATTTTGGTCATCCTGATGGATACGAAGCGCAGGATCAGGAAGCTTCTGGAGGAGAATCCGGAAATGGCCTCCTTCTTCAATGCGCGATTTGATGTGGAGGCTCTGGATAACAGCACGCTGGTGGCATACGGCTGTCAGTATGCAAGAATGCAGGAGTACGCCATTGATGAGCTCGGCCGGCTTGCTCTGCACACGCGTATAGAAGACATGCAGACCAGCGATCATATTGTGACCGTTAAGGACGTGCGGGAGATTGTGGATGATGCGATTGATCATGCGGAGAGGAAGACGCCAAAGCATTTTATGGACGTGCTGCTTTCCCGCAGATATGATGACAACGACATGATTATCCTGCATGAAGGGGATTTCATATAATGAGGCATGCCGCTCAGGGCATAGCCTGAGGCGGTGGGAAGGGAGGCAGAGATGGCAGGCGCAGCAAAAACAAAAAAAGGGGAAAAGGTATTCATCTCTGAGGCGGACGAGTATCTGTTCGCGCAGGGAACGCACTATGACATTTACAAAAAGCTTGGCGCACACCCTTCGGTGGAGAGAGGAAAGAAAGGGACTTATTTTGCGGTCTGGGCGCCTCATGCAGCACAGGTTCATGTGACCGGAAGTTTTAATGGCTGGGATGAGACGAAGGATGAGATGAAGAAAAAGGGGCCGGGTGGAATCTATGAGCTTTTCATTCCTGGTGTGGGATGCGGGGAAATGTATAAATTCCTGATTACCACACAGGATGGCAGGAAGCTGTATAAGGCGGATCCGTTTGCAAACTATGCGGAGATGCGTCCCGGAACGGCATCCATTACGACTGATTTGTCACGTATTCGCTGGAGCGACAGCGTGTGGATGGAGGAACGGGCGAAAAAGGATATGAATAAGGAGCCGATGGCTATTTATGAATGCCATATTGGTTCCTGGATGAAGCATCCGGACGGTACGGAAGATGGTTTCTATAATTACAGGGAATTCGCGGAGCGCCTGGTGGCTTACCTGAAGGAAGTAAAGTTTACTCATGTGGAGCTGATGGGAATCGCGGAGCATCCTTTTGACGGTTCCTGGGGCTATCAGGTGACAGGGTATTATGCTCCCACATCCCGCTATGGGACGCCGGAGGATTTTGCCTGGCTGGTCAACACCCTGCACAGAAATAAGATCGGTGTCATTCTGGACTGGGTGCCGGCGCATTTTCCGAGAGATGCGCATGGGCTGGCTGATTTTGACGGACAGGCGCTGTATGAGCATCCGGATCCGAGGCGTGGAGAGCATCCGGACTGGGGAACAAAGATTTTCAATTACGGCATGAACGAGGTGAAAAACTTCCTGATCGCCAACGCTCTTTACTGGATTAAAGAGTTTCACGTGGACGGCCTGCGGGTGGATGCAGTGGCCTCCATGCTCTATCTGGATTATGGGAAAAAAGACGGTGAGTGGCTGCCGAACAAATACGGCGGAAATAAAAATCTGGAGGCCATTGAATTTTTCAAACACCTCAATTCTGTGATTCGCGGGGCATTTCCCGGCGTGATGACCATCGCGGAAGAATCCACCGCATGGCCGCTGGTGACCGGCGAGATTGAAAAGGGTGGACTCTACTTCAGCTATAAATGGAATATGGGCTGGATGCATGATTTCTGCGAATACATGAAGCTGGATCCTTATTTCCGCAAAAATGACCACTATGCGATGACCTTTGCCATGAGCTATAACAATGCAGAGAATTATATCCTTCCGCTGTCCCATGATGAGGTAGTTCATCTGAAATGCTCCATGGTCAATAAGATGCCGGGATATCGTTTTGATAAATATGCAAATCTGCGTGCAGGCTATGCCTATATGTTCGGTCATGAAGGAAAGAAGCTGCTGTTCATGGGGCAGGAATTCGCTCAGGAACGGGAGTGGAGTGAAGCCAGAGAGCTTGACTGGTATATGCTTCAGGATGAGCTGAATGCGGGAATGCTGGAATATGTGAAGGAACTTCTTCGCATTTACCGCAAATATCCCTGCATGCATGAGATTGACAATGACTGGGGCGGATTCGAATGGATTAATGCGGACGATGCGGAGCGAAGCACCTACAGCTTCATCCGAAAATCCTCCGATGGAAAGAACAGTCTGCTGTTCGTTCTGAACATGACGCCCGTGGCGAGGCCGGATTACTGCGTGGGCGTACCGAGACGCAAAACGTATAAACTGCTTCTGAACAGTGATGATAAGCGGTTTGGAGGAAACGGGTCAGAAATTCCCGCTTCCATCCGTGCGGTGTCCAAACCCAGCGACTACCGCCCGTACCGGATTACCTTTGATCTTCCGGCATCGAGTGCTGTGATTTTTGTTTTCTGAGAAAAAGTCCCCTGCGGACAGGACCTGATAAAGAGTCTGCCCGCAGGGGCTTTTTATCTGTGGTATTTTGAACGGACGTTTTTTGATGACCGGACGTTATCCAACGGCTGTCTGCTTGGCAGAAACGGGCTTCGCAGAGGAAAATTCTCCGGAGGGAAGCTCTTCCAAAGCAGGATCTTCCGAAGCAAGCTCTTCCGGGGAAAGGCGTACAGCGGAAAGGCCGGCGGCCTGCTGCAGCAGATAGCGGTATCTTTTCATGACAGCGTTCTGTTCGTAGATGTAGCAGTCGATCAGATCCGGATCGGTGACATAGTCAAAGCCGGCATACGCATCCTCCAGCTCGCATCTCGTCTTCTGTAGATCCAGCATCAGGCTTTCCTGGTAAGTGAGAGGCTTGTCCGTTTTGGAGACGAAGCCGCGGCTGAAATGAAATTTCATGTTTTTTTCCTTTCCGGTTTTTGCCAGCAGGTTTTGTATTTAAGTATATACGGCTGATGGGAAAATATACATGTCATAATCGGTTTGTGAAAAACATAAGCTGTAAGGAAGCGGAGGGGACAGCCGTACGCGGTGCAGCGGCCCGGAAAAGAGGAAAACGGAATGGATCACACCATGGGGATACTGATGATAGGCGCGGCCTGTCTGCTGGTTCTGCTCGTGGCCGCCATGCGCAGTAAAACGCAGATTTTTTTGAATTTTATTCTTCGGGCGGTACTGGGGCTTCTTCTGATCTATTTTGTGAATTCTTTTCTGGACGGGAGGGGGATTCCGGTACACGTGGGACTGGGGGCCGTGAGCCTGTTTGTCAGCGGTGCGCTGGGGGCGCCTGGCGTTCTGCTGCTGTATGGAATCGGGATATGCGCGTGGCTGCTGGGGTGAAAAAGCGGCGCATGAAGAGCGGATTCCATGGCCTGAAAAAAGTTTTTGACAGAAGGAATGCCGTATTTAAGCCGTTCTCCGGACTTTTTGAGGGACCATCTCGAAATCTGTTGGAGATAATTTACAAAAATGATTTTTTTGTCCGGTGCCTATGGACAATCTCAAAAAGATGGGATATACTTCATTTCATCAAACGGAAGCGATTGCTTCTGAATCGGGATTTTCCGTTCTGGGAATCCGTCATCTTTTATTCTGATATACTTTCTTATGTATTTCGTTTGTATTCCTTTTTTCCTGAGAATGATGAGATAAGGAAATTGAGACAGAGGATTTTGTGACAGCCAAAGGGGGAATTTTTCTGAGAAAAAATATTCTTGCGATATGTGACGAAGAGCAGGATTATGCCAGCCATTTTCTGGATTACCTGAGCCGGAACGGAGGAAGGGAGAACTTTCCCTTTGAGGTGCGGGTGTTCACGGAACGGGAGTCCTGGGAACATTTTTTGAAACAGAACAGTGTATCGGTCCTGCTCGTTTCCCAGCCGTTTTATGAGCGGTATGCGGAGGGCTGGGAGGCCGGGCAGGTGATCGTTCTGGCAGAGGGCGGAGAAGGGCCGCCGGGAGAGCTCTGGATCGAAAAGTATCAGTCCGTGGAGGCAGTGGTCAGAAGGGTTCTTGAACTTTCCGCGGAGCGGGGGCTTCTTCCCCCGGCAGCCCGTATGGGGGAGCGGCAGGGAATGAAGCTGATCGGCATCTATTCACCGGTAGGACGGTGTCTGCAAACCACATTTTCTTTTACTCTTGGGCAGCTTCTTGCCCGAAAAAACAAGGTGCTTTATCTGAATTTTGAATGCTTTTCCGGCCTGGGGAAAATGCTGAGACAGGAATTTCAGGCGGATCTGTCGGATCTGATCTATTTCCTGCACAACGGAGACGGAAGATTTCCCTATCGGCTGGAAGGAATGACACAGAAGGTGAACGGCCTGGATTATATTCCTCCCGCCTTTTCCTGCCTGGATCTGCAGAGGGTGGAAAAGGAGGAATGGATGGCGCTTCTGGACGAGCTGGGGCAGAGCGGACTGTATGACTATGTCATTCTGGATCTGTCGGAGGTGGTCAACGGACTGTTTGACATTCTGAAACGCTGCTTCCGGGTCTATACGATCGTCCGGGAGGATGGCTTTGCGGCGGCGAAGCAGGCCCATTATGAGGAACTGCTCACCTGCCTGAATCATGAGGATATTCTGGAGAATACCCGAAAGTGCAGGCTTCCCCTTTTCCGGCAGCTGCCGCAGGACCTGGAGAACCTGACCAGAGGCGAACTGGCGGAGCTGGTGCAGAAGCTGATTGCGGAGGATCTGAAGGAATGACAGAGGAAAGAAAAGAAGAATATCTGAAAATCAAGGAGGAAATCCGCAGACAGCTGATTGGAAGCATGGATTTTACCAGGGAAATTACGGACGATGAGCTGCAGGGGGCGATCGCGGAACGGCTTCGGAGCAGGCAGTTTGCCGGAAAGCTGGACATCTATGAAAGGGCGAAACTGGGAAAGGAACTTTTCTTCGCGCTCAGGGGACTGGATATCCTGCAGGAGCTGATAGAGGACGAACAGGTGACGGAGATCATGATCAACGGGCTGGAGGGCATTTTCGTGGAGCGGGCCGGCAGGCTGTTTTCCTGGCCGGGAGGCTTCGAGACGAAGGAGAAGCTGCAGGATGTGATCCAGCAGATCGTGGCTGGCTGCAACCGGACGGTGAACGAAGCCTCGCCCATCGTGGATGCCAGGCTGAAAAATGGTTCCAGAGTGAACGTGGTGCTGGACCCGGTAGCCTTAAACGGCCCGGTGGTGACGATCCGCCGTTTTCCGGACGAGCCGATCGGCATCCGGCAGCTTGTGGAAATGGGTTCCATCACGCAGGAGGCCTGCCGGTTCCTGGAGGCTCTGGTGAAGGCGAGATACAACATCTTCATCAGCGGCGGGACGGGAAGCGGGAAAACCACCTTTCTGAACGCGCTTGCGGAGTTCATTCCAAAGGATGAGCGGCTGATCACCATCGAGGACAGCGCGGAGCTGCAGATCCGGGGAATCGCCAATCTGGTCAGACTGGAAACGAGGAACGCAAACATCGACGGGTGCCGTCCCATTACCATCCGTGATCTGATCAAAACGGCGCTCCGTATGCGGCCGGACCGGATCATCATCGGAGAGGTGCGGGGAGCAGAGGCGGCAGATCTGGTTGGGAGCGCGTTAAACTGCGGTCATGACGGTTCCATGTCAACCGGGCATGCCAACAGCGCGGCGGACATGCTGACCCGCCTGGAGACGATGATGCTGATGGGAGTGGAAATCCCTTTGTCCGCCATACGCAGACAGATTGCCTCCGGAGTGGATATCATCGTTCATCTGGGAAGGCTGCGGGACAAGAGCCGGAAAGTGCTTCAGATCATGGAGGTTGTGGGATACGAAGAGGGGGAAATCCGTCTGTCCACCCTGTTCTCCTTTGAGGAGACGGGAAAGGCGGAGGGAAACGTCCAGGGAACGCTGGTGAGAAAGGGGGAACTGATCCATGCGGACAAGCTTAAAATGGCGGGAATTGCTTCCGCGTAGCCGAAAAAAAGAGGAGCAGGAAAAGGAGCATGCGCCGGACTATCGGACATATCGGTTCGGCGGGAGGGAATTTGCGCTTTATACCCTGCAGGGACTGGGTCTTACAGTCCTGATTGCCTGGTTTTTCTACCGGTCTCTCTGGGCGGTCATTCCGCTCCTGCCCCTGGCGGTTCTTTTCCTGCGGGGGATGCAGGAGAGCCTGGCGAAGCGCAGGAGAGAAACGCTCGCGCTTCAATTCCGGGACCTGATTCTGTCTGCATCAGCGGGGCTGCAGGCCGGGTATTCCCTGGAAAACGCCTTTCTGACGGCAGGCGAAGATGTGGAACGACTGTATGGGAGGGACAGCATCATGGCGGCAGAGGTGGCTGTCCTGCGGAGAGGGATTGAAAACAACATTCCGCTGGAACAGATGCTGAAAAGTCTGGGGAGGCGCAGCGGCGTTTCGGATATGGAGGACTTTGCGGAGGTATTTGCCATTGCCAGGAGGGCTGGCGGGGCAATGAACGACATGATCCGCAGGAGTGCCGCGGTTACCGGAGATAAAATTGAGATTTCCAGGGAGATCCGGACCCTTCTCGCTTCCAGAAGATACGAACAGAAAATCATGAATCTGATTCCATTTCTGATTGTGGCCTATCTTCAGTTCACTTCGGCCGGTTTCTTCGATGTGCTGTATGGGAATCCTGCAGGGATTCTGATCATGACGTGCTGTCTTGCGGTCTATCTTGCTGCGTTTCTGTTGTCGGGAAAAATTGTGGATATTGAGGTTTGATGCGTATGGGAATGATTTATGCTGGAATTCTTGTGGCGCTGGGCGTGCTTCTCTTTCTTTCACGGAAAGAGGAGATCCGGGCCGACCCGGATACGCCGGTGTTTGGCCGTTACTTTCTGAAGCCTGCGCTGTGGCTGTATAAGCGGTGCCAAAAGAAAGAAACCGGACGGAAGCTGCGGGAGGAACTGCGGCTTCTGTATCCGGCGGGAGGGGAAGAAAGATTCCGCCGCTATCAGGTGGAGAAACTGAGCGGGCTGCTTCTGGTCTGCTTTGCTGCGGCCGTACTCGGCGGGCTGATCCGCATATCGGGCGGCATGGAGCAGAGGCTTACGGAGGATGGCTGGCTGCGAAGAAATTCCTACGGGGAAGGGGAGGCGGATGTCCGGCTGAAAGGGCAGGCAGCCGGAACGGAAGGCTGGGAGCAGGAGGTGGAGCTCACGGTTTCAGAGCGCAGATATACAAGGCAGGAGCTGGAGGAAATGGTTGAGCAGGTACGCGCATTTCTGGAGCAGGAGATCCGGGGAGAGAACGAAACGCTGGATGAAATCCGTTCTTCCCTTTCCCTCCCTTCTCAGGTGGAGGGATACCCTTTTCAGATCGAATGGAAAAGCGGAAATTATGAGCGGATTCGTGCCGATGGGACTGTGAGCAATGAAGAAACAGGGGAAAAGGGAGAAATTGTGGAACTGACGGCAGTGCTGAGCTGTTATGAAAATACCTGGGAGGAGACCTTTTCCGTGCGGGTGTGTCCTCCGGTTCTGACGGAAGAGGAGCGGCGGGAACGACTGCTGCTTGCGGAAATCGCGAAAGAGGATGAGGCCGCGGCGTATGAGGAGGGTTTTTGGCTTCCGCGGCAGGCGGAAGGGGAAGAAGTCGTCTGGACAGAGGAACGTTCCGACAGCAGTCTGCCGATCTTCCTTCTGGTGATAGGGCTGGGAATCGTGCAGTACCGGTTCATGGATGATGATCTTCGAAAGAAACTGGAAAAAAGGGAGAGACAGCTTCTGCTTTCCTATCCGGAATTCATCAGCAAGCTCACGCTGCTGATGGGAGCAGGACTCCCGGTGAGAGCAGCCTTTGTGCGGATGGCATCCGATTACCGGAAGAAAAGATCAGATGGCAGAAATTATGTGTATGAAGAACTTCTGCTCGCCTGCCGGGAGATGGAAAGCGGAATCACGGAGGTCGAGGCTTATGAGCATTTCGGACAAAGATGCCGTCTTCCGCAGTACAGGAAATGCGTGACGCTTCTGGTGCAGAATCTGAAAAAGGGTTCCGCAGGGCTGCTGGCGGCGCTGCAGGAGGAAGCACAGCATTCCTTTGAGGAACGGAAAAGAAACGCCAGAGAGGAAGGGGAGCGGGCGGGTACCCGGCTTCTGCTCCCCATGATGATGATGCTTGCGGTGGTGATGGTGCTGATCCTGGTACCTGCCTGTTTTTCCTTTGCCGGGATGTGAGCTGTATGGATGGGATTGCAGGGAGAGTGGGGAGAAGCGGAGAAGGTACGCTGAGACCGCAAAAAAACGGATGCCGCCGTCGGGCGGCAGAAAGGAGAAAACAATGAAAAGGATGTATGCGAAAATGAGGTGTCTGGCAGCAGGGCTTCAAAGAAAGATGGGAAAGATCCTGTATGATGAGGAAGGGATGGGAACGGTGGAGGTAATTCTGATCATTCTCGTGCTGATCGGTCTGGTCATCATTTTCAAGAGCCAGCTCACCGATCTGGTGGAGAGCATTTTCACCAAAATCACCAAACAGGCCGGAACCATCTGAGAGAAAGGAGGGGGCGAACGTGAAAAGCGGCTATATCACGGTTTATCTGTCATTGGTGACGGGAGTTCTGCTGTCGCTGATTCTGACGATGGTCGAGGGCGTCCGGCTCCACACCATGCGCGCGCAGACGGAATGCGTGATGGATATGGCGATGGACTCCGCACTGGCGGAATACCACAGGGAGCTTCTGGAACAGTATGACCTGTTTTTCATCGATATGTCTTATGGTTCGTCCCCGGCCTTTGCCAATGTGGAGGAGCATATCAGAGGCTATATGAATATGAATTTCCGGCCCTTTGAGGTGTTTGATGTTCCGATAGGAAAGGATCTGACAGCCCTGAATGCGAATGGAGTGGAGCTTCTGAAGGCCTCAGTCGCTTCAGACGATGGGGGCGCAGTGCTGAAACGTCAGGCGGTGGATTATATCAAAAATCGGTGGGGATTGAGTTATCTGAACCAGGCTGCTGTAAATGCCGAGGTGCTGGACCGCAGAGGGTATCTGGACAGCGATGTGGAGCAGCGCAGGACAGAAACGGAGCGGCAGGTGAAGGAAAGGATTCTGCAGAAACAGCAGCAGGAGGAGGAAGACTGGGAGGGACAGAATGTGGAACTGCCTTCCGATGTGGTGAATCAGGCGAGAGCAGAAGGAATCCTGGGACTGGCTTCCAGCCGTCCGGGAGAACTGTCCAGGACGTCGATTCCCACACAGACGCTTCTGTCCCACAGAGACAGCCTGATTCAGGGAACCGGCCTGCCGGAAGGAAAAACGAAGCCGTCCGGCATATCGGGAAACTGCCTGTTTCTGAAATATGTGATGGAAAAGTGCGGCTTTTACGGAAAAGAAAAGGAGCATGCCGCCTTCTCCTATCAGATAGAGTACATTCTGGAGGGCGATGGAAATGATCTGGACAATCTGCGTGCCGTGGCAAATAAGATTCTTCTCATCAGAGAGGCGGCTAATGTGGCATATCTGTTCGGAGACAGCGCGAAACGGGAACAGGCGGAGGGAACGGCTCTTCTGATCAGCTCCATTCTGACACTGCCGGAGCTGACCGAGCCTGTCACGGCACTGATTCTGTTTGCCTGGGCCTATGCGGAAAGTGTGCGGGATCTTCGTATCCTGTTTGACGGAGAAAAGGTTCCTCTGGTGAAAACGGCGGAAAGCTGGAATACGCCATACAGTCAGCTTCTTACTTTCCGCGGACATCTGTCGGAATATACGAAGGGACAGAGAGGTATGAGTTATCAGGATTATCTGGGAGCCTTTCTGTATCTGCAGTCGGAAGAAACCACCCTGAAGCGGCTGATGGATGTGATGGAAGCCGATATTCGTATGACACCGGGAAATGAAAATTTCCGAATGGACGGCTGTGTGGATGCCATAACAGCACAGGCTTTTGTAGAGAGCGGATATGGACGCAGCTTCCAGATTATGCGGGCCTGTCAGTATGAATAGCAGGACCTGGCGTAAAACGGATTCTGAGGATGGTTAAATTATAAATCGCCTGCCGGAAGGAAGAAAACGGCGGAGAAGACGGAAAGGAAGTGAGCCGGGATGCCCTCTTTGCGGTCGAAGAACCTGTTATTTTATCGTAACTGTAAATTCCAATCCTTTCAATATGCCATGAATTTCCGAACGCTTATTTTTCACATCAGTCAGGCAGACTTTAAGTTCTTTTATGCTTCCCAGAAGCATGCTCCCCAGAAGCGGACGGCAAAGAGGGTGTCCCGGCCTGCTTCCGACAGAGGCAGAGTGGAAAACGGTATGGAAGCCTCCATGACTGTGGAAGCTTCGCTGGCAGTTCCGCTGTTTCTGTTCTTTATGGTCAATGTCCTGTCCTGCCTGCTGTTTTTTCATACGTTTCTTTCCAATCTGGAACAGCTTCATCAGCAGGGAAGGCAGCTTTCCATGATGGCTTATATGGCGGGAGACAGCGGGCTGATTCGGGATGACATGGTACAGCTTGTGCATCCGGAAAGGATCAGTCCCGTGGTTCCGATTCTCGGATATCCGGGAACGACGATTGTGAGCTGCTGCTATATGCGGGCGTGGACAGGCTACGATGTGGAGCACAGAGCAGAGGGAGGAGAAGGAGAGGAAACCTATGTTTATATTACGGACGGCGGAAGCGCCTATCATATGGCGAGAAACTGTACGCATTTAACGCTGTCCATCACGCTGGCCGGAAAAGAGGAGATGGAAACCCTGAGAAATGCATCTGGAGGCAGATACAGGCCCTGTGAAAGATGCGGCGGGGACGGCAGCGGAATTGTGTATATCACAAAGGAAGGGGACCGGTATCACAATACCATAGAGTGCAGCGGACTGAAACGGTCGGTGCGTTGTATACCGATTTCCGAAGCTGTGGGAAGAACGCCCTGCAGCCGCTGCTGTGCCTGAAAGAAGATGGATTCAGACGGAGGAAGAATGGGAAGATGGCAGAACATATCATATTGTGCGGATATCTTGGAATCTGTTCCTGTTATGACTGCAGGTACAGACGTATTCCACTGTGGCTTTTAAGACTGGGAATCGGGATTGGGGGTCTGTATGCGGCAGTGCTGCTGTTTTCCGGACAGATTGCCTGGCAGGCTGCGCTTACCGGAGCGGCACCCGGAGCAGTGATGCTGCTCTACAGCCGCCTGTCGCAGGAAAAACTGGGATGGGCCGACGGACTGATGGTAATTCCGGCCGGCCTTATGCAGCAGTGGGAGAGATGTACGGCGGAGGTACTTTTAGCCTGTTTTCTCACCTTCCTTGTGGCGCTGATTCTGCTTCTTTCGGGAAAGGGAAGCAAAAATACAAAAATTCCTTTTGCGCCGTTTTTTCTCGCTGCCGTGCTGCTTTTGGGGATAACGGATATCGGGCTTTAGAAAGGAGGAAAAGGATGAGAGGGCGGCTGGACAGAAAAACAATAAAAAATACCGGATATCTCCTTAACGCCTACATGACGCTGGAAGCCTGTTTTATCGTGCCGATTGCAGTGATTTTAACGGCGTTTTTGCTTATTCTGACTTTTTACCTGTATACAGTCTGTTTCTTGAATCAGGCAGCATATATTGCGGCTTTTCGTGCAAGCCTGACGGAAGGAGCAGGGTATGTCAGAGAGGAAAAGGCGGGAGAGGAGCTGGAAAAGCTGCTTTCGGAAGCGCTGATCCGTCTTCCCGAGATGCAGCAGGAGATTACGGCTACCTCCTCCGGCGTGACGGTGGAGGTAACTGCGGAGTGGGCTCTGCCGGGACTTTCCATCCTGCCGGCGGATGTGGGGATACTTCGGATAGAGGCTGAGAAGGAGGCCCTGATCAGAGACGCGCCCGCGTTTATCCGGGGCATGAGGAAGCTTTCCGAAATCGGGGAGAGCGGCTGACAGCCGCGGAAAGGAAGAATATATGAAGAAACCTTTATATAAACGGGAACTGAGTCACAGCTATCTGGTTATGGAGGATATTCCGCAGGAGCTATCAGGCCACTACCAGTATCGGATGATTCTGAGGAACCGGATTCCGGGACTGCTGACAAGCAGCGAACGATATATGGAAGGAAGGAGCTGTCTGTATTACGACATCAGCTCCAGGCAGTCTCTAGGACAGATGTATCTCTCCGCAAAGATCGGCATAAAGGAGATTCGTGGAATCATTGACAATCTTGCTCAGGTGCTGGACACCATGTCGGAATATCTGCTGGAGGAGCGTTTCCTGATTCTGGAGCCGGAATATATTTATATGGATCTGGAAACGGAACAGCTCTTTTTCCTTTATTATCCTTTTCAGGAAGAGGACGCGGTGGAGGCACGTTATCTTCCGCTGGCAGAATTCTTTCTGGAGCACGTGGATCACAGGGAAGAAAGGGCGGTAGGCGCTGCCTATCAGTTCTATAAAATGTCCAAGGCGGAAAACTTTATGGTGGGGAGCTTCCGTACGTTTCTTGAGAAGGGACTGCTGGAGGAGAGGGAACAGGAGGGCAGTCCCGCAGGCTCGGGAAGGGCAGAATATTCCCGGACGGGATATAGCTGGCAGGATTATCCCAGGCCGGGTTACCGGAGAGAGGAGTTTTTGGAAAGAAAATATGCTCCTGAAAACGTACGGTCATCGGAAAGAAAGGCGGCAGCCTGTTTTTATGAGGAAGAGGGACCATATGAATATGGCGCTGCGGAAGAGGATTTGGAAGGAAAGCGGTACAAAGAAAAAGAGTATAAAGAAACAGGAAATAAAGAAGAACAGGGGGACCTGAAACAAAAACGAAAGAAGCGCCGGAAAGCGGTGGGACTTCTTGCAGCTTCAGCGATCATTTTTCTTCTGCTCTGCGCTGCAATCTGGTACAGGAAGCCGGAAGGCGGAGAAAAGACGGCAATGTTCGGCATTCTGGCAGCGGACGGTCTGTTCCTTCTGGTATGCCTGTGGAAGGCAACGGCGGAAACGGCTGATGAAACGGAAGAAAAGGCGGAGGAGGACGAGGAAATACCGGAGAGCAGTACATCTTTCTGGGAGGAGTATATTCCTCCGGTTCATGAGGAACTGGAAGGGCCGACGGTCTATCTGAGCCGGAGCGGTATGACGGGTGACAGTTCCGCTTCAGAACACAAAAGGCCCAGGCTGACCGGAATGACGGAGGAAGCGGATGGGCGAAAGGCTGAATATTCTCTGGAAAGGCTGCCTGTTCTTGTGGGAAAGCTGAAGAGCAGAGCACAGATTCTGCTGTCAGATGCGTCAGTGAGCCGGATTCATGCCAGATTTGTGGAACAGGAAGGGAGGACTGCGCTGATTGACCTGAATTCTACGAATGGAACCTTTATCAACGGCGTACGGCTGGAACAGGAGGAAGTGGCGTCACTGGAAGACGGGGATGAACTCCGTTTCGGAAACGTAAGGATGAAATATGAGGAATCCTGAAGAAAAGGCGGAAAAGAAGGAGAGACATGCAGAATTGACAAGAAAGAAGGGAAGTGATAACCTTTAAATAATTGAGGGGAGAATCACCGGAACAGGACGGGGGATATATGCGGATACAGCAGTCTGGTTGGGAAATGAAGCGGGATTTGGACAGAATACCCTGGTGCAGCGCGATTCTGACGGCAGTGAACGTCATCGTTTTTCTGGCCTGCCAGTTTTATGGAAATGTTCTTTATGCGCAGGGTTCTTTCAGCATCCTGTATCTGATTCGAAACGGAGAATATTACCGCCTTGTAACAGCGATGTTTTTGCATGCGGATATCAGCCACCTGGCGAACAATATGATCCTGCTGTATTTTGGCGGAGAGATTGTGGAGAAGACGATTGGAAAGGTACGTTATCTGATTCTTTTTTTCCTTTCCGGCATATGCGGAAATCTCCTTTCCGCTGTATATGAACTTTCCACAGGAAGCTTCTACGAATCCATCGGAGCGAGCGGTGCCGTTTTTGGACTGATAGGCGGACTGCTTTATTTGGTGATTGCGAGAAAGGGAAGAGCGGCCAGCATCTCGGTGCAGAGGATGGCTCTGATGATTCTTCTTTCTCTGTATTCCGGGTTCCAGAGTGTGAGGGTGAATAATGCGGCGCATCTTGGGGGACTGCTGAGCGGTTTTCTCGCAGCCTTTCTTCTGTGCCACGTGGGAAGACTTCCCGGAGAGAGGGCCCGGCGCATGGAGTGAGCGGGACCTGATTCCCGCTGTGGGCAGCGGGTGACTGTCATTGCCGTTCAGACGGCAGAAAGAGAGGTAAACGTGAGAGACGAAGGATGTATTTTCTGTAAAATAGCGAACGGAGAGATTCCGTCCAATACGTTGTATGAGGATGAGAAATATCGGGTGATTCTGGACCTCGGTCCGGCCACAAGGGGACATGCGTTGATTCTGCCGAAAGATCATTATGCGGATCTGTATGAACTGCCGGAGGAGAACTGCGCAGAGGTGCTGAAGCTTGCGAAGAAAATGGCGGAACGCATGAAAGAAAAGCTGGGATGTACCGGAATGAATCTGGTGCAGAATAACGGAGAATCCGCAGGACAGACGGTACATCATTTCCATATGCACCTGATTCCGCGTTATGACGACGGAAGCAGAATCGTGGCATGGACACCCGGAGAGCCTTCTGCAGAAGAGCTGGCCCGGATCAGGGATACGATCTGCGGGTAAAGGAAAAAACGCTTCAGGTAAGGCTTACGCCTTTCCTGAAGCGATTTCATCAAGCAGTCCCGCGATGGTCTTCGCAGCGTTCATCTGCTGGCTGGAATTCATTGCCTGAATGAAGCTCTGTCTGTTAAAGTAGAGCTCCTGTACCTTTTCCACCAGAAGAGCAGGACTCAGATAATCCTCATCGATGACCATGCTGAAGCCCTGAGATTCAAAGGAGCGCGCATTCAGAATCTGGTCTCCCCGGCTTCCTGCGGAAAGGGGAATCAGCAGATTGGGCTTTTTCAGGGCCAGAAGCTCACAGATGGCATTGGCTCCGGCGCGGGAAACCACAACATCAGCCATGGCAAACACATCCTTCAGCTCGGCCTTCAGATATTCAAACTGGACATATCCGGGCGTATTCAGAAGAAGATTATCCATCTTATCATTTCCGCACAGATGTACAACCTGAAAATCCTTAAGAAGCTCCGGAAGAGCCTCTCTGACCGTCTGGTTGATGGAGGAAGCGCCAAGAGATCCTCCGATCACCATCAGAACCGGTTTGTTTGCGGTGAAATGACAGAGGGTGAGTCCTGCGGCGCGGCTTCCTTTCAGAAGCTCTTCCCGGATGGGAGAGCCGGTCAGCACCGCCTTATCGGCGGGAAGTCCCTGCATGGTTTCCGGGAAATTACAGCAGACCTTTTGGGCGACGGGGATGCAGAGTTTGTTCGCAAGTCCCGGAGTCATATCGGATTCATGAATGACGCAGGGAATTTTGAGAGAAGCCGCTGCGCGCACGACAGGAACAGCAACAAAACCGCCCTTGGAAAAAACCACGTCGGGACGGATTTCCTTCAGGATACGTCGGGACTGTATATAACCTTTCATAACCCGGAAAGGATCCGTGAAATTCTTCAGATCAAAGTAGCGGCGGAACTTTCCCGTGGAAATCCCATAATAGGGGATATCATAATCTCCGATCAGCCTTTTCTCCATTCCTTCATAGGAACCGATATAGGAAATTTCATAGCCAAGCTGCCGCAGCGACGGCAGGAGGGCGATATTTGGCGTAATGTGTCCGGCGGTTCCGCCGCCGGTAAGAACGATTCTTTTTGACATGAATGCTTTCCCCCGGACTGTTTTGATATTATGCCTGCCCCTGAGCGAGCATGGATTCGAGGGCGGTGGCGAGCTGATCCGGGCAGGATGTGGGCTTGAAGCCGCAGCGGATGCCCTTCAGGCGGGAAATGGCGTCTTCCGCCTTCATTCCTTCCACCAGTCTGGAAATACCCTGCAGATTGCCATTGCAGCCGCCGGTAAAGGAAACCGACTTAATGATGTCTCCGTCCATCTCGATATCAATGTAGCTGGAACAGGTGCCTTTTGTCTTATATTTCATTATGAATGCCTCCAATCCGTTTGTGTCCGTTCTCTCTGACCGGCTTTGGGTAAAAGCGGATAAAAGAGAATCGGCCATAGGCATTATATCAAAAATCGCCTTTCGTTGCCAGTCTTTTCACAGGAAATGGAGATTTATGCTTTTTCCTGGAAAAAAGGAGCGAAATTTTACGGCCGGTTTCCGGCCTTACGGTATTGTAGGAGCGGCGGGCGGCTTCTATAATACAGGTACGGCGGATGAAAATCGGAGGAGAATATGGCATCATTTCTGGAAAATAAAGAACTTGTGGCTATGACCATTATACTGCTGCTGCTGAGCATTTTATGCAGATTTATTACAGGAATTTTTTTGAATTCACTGATTCGGGAGGCGGAAAACATGTCGACTACGCAAAACCGTCTTCTGAAGCAGTGCAAGGTAAAATTCAGAAACTGTTACAAGCTGAACGACGGGGTGCCCAATATTCCGGTGTTTGTGGACAAGTTTATGGGAAAAATCCAGATCGGAAGGATTTCCGTAGACGGACTGGCCCATCTGTCCGGCCAGCTGATGCTGCTCGCGGTTCTGTCTGCGGGGCTGGGAGCCTGCGCGGCGATCATCGATGGGAAAACGGTGGGAGAGATTCTTCCTTTTTATCTGATGAGCTTTCTGGGACTGTATCTGTATTTCAGCATTTCAGGTCTTGTGGATCTGGAAGGGAAAAAAGAGCTGCTGAAGATAAGCCTGACGGATTTTCTGGAAAATCATATGGCCCCCCGGCTGGCCATTCTGGAAGAATCCGAGATGCTGGCTGGTGGAAAGCCGGATCGTCGAAATCCGGGCAGCAGAGCGGCAGAGAATACCAAAACAGAGGTGAAAAAATCTGCGGATCCGGAAGCTGTGGCGGCGTTTGCTTTCGCAAAGGAACCGGAAACGGGGGAGGCTGAGAGAACGGTGCAGACCGTGGCAGAAGGAAAGAGCGCTGCCCAAAAGCGCATGGAGGAGCAGGTTTTTTCCAAGACGCAGGAGAAGGAGCTGGAGGAGCTGCTGAAGGAATTTTTTGCATAAAATCTTGAAAAGCCTGTACATCTTTGCTACACTAAGAACGGATTTGCAGAGATTTGTTTGCCGCTGGATGCGGCAGAACAGGAGGCTGGCACGAACGTTGTTCGTGCCAAAGAATGCCTCCGGCATTCTTTTATGATTTTATGCCGCCTGTGGCGGCAGAACAGGAGGAAAACAAATGAGCAAGGTGACTTTTGATTATTCGAAGGCAGCGTCCTTTATCGGTGCGCATGAAGTAGATTTTATGAAAAAAACGGTCTGCGACGCCAGAGACGTCCTGGTTTCCAAAACAGGAGCGGGAAACGACTTTTTGGGATGGATCGATCTGCCCGTGGATTATGATAAAGAAGAGTTTGCAAGAATCAAGAAGGCGGCTGCGAAGATCCAGAGCGATTCTGAAGTGCTTCTGGTGATCGGTATCGGCGGTTCCTACCTCGGAGCGAGAGCGGCAATTGAATTTTTAAGGCACAGCTTCTATAACAGTGTGAGCAAAGAGATCAGAAAGACTCCGGAAATCTATTTCGTTGGAAATTCCATCAGTTCCACCTATATTAAGCACCTGATCGATGTGATCGGAGACAGAGATTTCTCCATCAACATGATTTCCAAGTCGGGAACCACCACGGAGCCCGCCATCGCTTTCCGCGTGTTCAAGGAGATGATGGAGAAGAAATACGGCAAGGAAGAGGCTGCAAAGAGAATCTACGCGACTACCGACCGTGCGAAGGGCTCCCTGAAGGGACTTGCTACGGAAGAGGGCTATGAGAGCTTCGTAGTACCGGACGATGTGGGTGGACGTTTCTCCGTACTGACGGCTGTGGGCCTGCTTCCCATTGCGGTGAGCGGCGCGGACATTGATAAGCTGATGGAAGGCGCGGCAGAGGGACGCAGACTGGCTCTGGAAACGGAATATGAGAAGAACGATGCGCTTCTGTATGCAGCCATCCGTAACATCCTGTTAAGAAAAGGAAAATCCGTAGAGATTCTGGCCAACTATGAGCCCAGCGTGCATTATGTTTCCGAATGGTGGAAGCAGCTTTACGGCGAGAGCGAAGGCAAGGATCAGAAGGGAATTTTCCCGGCGAGCGTTGATCTGACCACGGATCTGCATTCCATGGGCCAGTTCATTCAGGATGGCGCCCGCATCATGTTCGAAACGGTGATCAATATCGAGAAGTCCAGAGAGGAGATCATCATCAATGAGGAGCCTGTGGATCTGGACGGACTGAACTATCTGGCCGGAAAGAGCGTGGACTTCGTAAACAAGAGCGCCATGAACGGAACGATCCTTGCGCATACGGACGGACAGGTTCCCAACCTGATGGTGAATGTGCCTGAGGTGAATGAGTATTACCTTGGTGAGCTCTTCTATTTCTTCGAGTTTGCCTGCGGCGTGAGCGGATATCTGCTCGGTGTGAATCCGTTCAATCAGCCCGGTGTGGAGAGCTACAAGAAGAATATGTTCGCTCTTCTTGGCAAGCCCGGCTATGAAGCGCAGAGAGAGGAGCTTCTGAAGAGGCTGTAATCCACTGCGGCACTGTGGTGCTTTTGGCAGGATAAATGCAGAATAACGTTCTGAAAGCGGATGCCCCGGGCGGCCGGTTCCATGATTGCATGGGCGGCTGGCCGGGGTATTTTTACGAAAAGGCAGAAAGATATGGCGTATACGGATTGATGGAGGAGGGAGAGAAAATGCTGGACTGTATTGTTGTTGGAATCGGCGGATTTGCCGGATCCGTCTGCAGGTATCTGATCGGACTGATCCCGATCACTGGAAAAAGCGGGTTTCCGGTAAAAACCTTTTTGATTAATATCATCGGTTCGTTTCTCATTGGGCTGATAGCGGCGGCAGCCGCAAAGAACGGTTCGTTAAATCCCAGGATCATTTTGTTTTTAAAGGTTGGCATCTGTGGAGGATTTACTACGTTTTCTTCCTTTGCGCTGGAGACGGGGGATCTGGTGAAGAATGGGAATGTGGGAATCGCGGTTCTCTATGCAGTGCTCAGTATGGTGCTGGGAGTGGCGGCTGTGTTTGGCGGAGAAGCGGTTGCCGGCGGCATGTGAATGCAGGACTAAATCCGACAATCGTGTTAGTTTACCCGAGTTTTGAACTGGATTCTGTGGGTGCGTATGGATATAATAGAGTTATCAAAAAGCGGAAAAGCATAGCGCGCCCGCCTGCGGCGGCATGAACCGACAGCTTATACAAAAGGGAGGTACATCATGGACAAAATTTATCGGCTTCCGGCAAGGCCGGAAGCAAAGGAAGCGAACGTGGTAAAGGGGGATAAATACCGGATCACGGTATTGACGGAGGGGCTTCTGCGCCTGGAGTACAGCGAAGACGGCGTCTTTGAGGACCGGGCTACGCAGACGGTGCTGAACCGGGATTTTGAGGAAACCGCGTTTGAGGTCAAGGAGACGGAAGAGGAGCTGATTATTGTTACAAAACGGCTTCGTCTCACCTATAACAGAAAAGCCTTCAACCCGAGAGGACTCATGATTCAGGTATATGGGATCGGCGGAGGCTCGACCTGGCATTACGGGGACGAGCTGCACGACCTGCGCGGCACGGCGAGGACACTGGATACCATCGACGGAGCCTGTGAGCTGGGACACGGCCTGGTTTCCAGACAGGGCTTTTCCGTGCTGGATGATTCCGGATCTCTGACGCTGAATGAGGACGGCTGGGTGGAGCCGAGGAAAAAGGGAGTTCAGGATCTTTATTTCTGGGGATATGGGGCGGATTTTTATGGCTGCCTGAAAGATTTTTACTATCTGTGCGGAAAGACGCCCATGCTTCCCCGGTTTGCTCTGGGCAACTGGTGGAGCCGCTATTATGAATATACCGAGGAAAGCTATCTGGAACTGATGCGGCGGTTCGACGAGGAAGGGATTGCCTTTACCGTAGCAGTGGTGGACATGGACTGGCATCTGGTTCATATCGATCCCAAATATGGAACGGGCTGGACGGGATATACCTGGAATCCGGACTTTTTCCCGGACCCGAAGCGGTTTATGGACAGCCTGCATGAGCGCGGAATGAAAATCACGCTGAACGTGCATCCGGCGGATGGGGTGCGCGCCCACGAGGAAATGTATGAGGCCATGGCAAAGGAGCTGGGGAAGGATATTTCCAAAGAAGAGCCGGTTTCCTTTGAGATCACCAATCCGGCGTTTCTTTCCGCCTATTTCAAGTATGCCCATCATCCCAATGAGGAAAAGGGTGTGGATTTCTGGTGGATTGACTGGCAGCAGGGGGGAATCACGAAGCTGGAAGGTCTGGATCCGCTGTGGATGCTGAATCATTTTCATTTTCTGGATAATGGCAGAGACGGAAAACGTCCCATGACCTTTTCCCGGTATGCGGGGCCCGGATCTCACCGCTATCCGGTGGGATTTTCAGGAGATACGGTGATCACCTGGGAATCTCTGCAGTTCCAGCCCTATTTTACCAGTACGGCTTCCAACATCGGTTATGGCTGGTGGAGTCATGATATCGGCGGTCATATGAACGGCTACAAGGATGATGAGCTGGAGGGAAGATGGTATCAGCTCGGCGTGTTCTCTCCGATCAACCGTCTGCACAGCACGAAAAATGAGTTTAACGGCAAGGAGCCCTGGCGCTTTAAGGCGGAGGTGCGCGCTGCGATGGATGACTTCCTGCGCCTGCGCCATAAAATGGTGCCCTATCTGTACACGATGAATCACAGGGCATATGCGGAGGATATTCCGCTGGTACTGCCCATGTATTATGATTATCCGCTGGAGGAGGCGGCCTACCATGTACCCAACGAATACTGCTTCGGTTCTGAACTGATTGTCATGCCGGTGACTTCACCCCGCATCAGGGGGCTGAACCGGGCGAAGGAGACCGTATGGCTTCCGGAAGGGCTTTACATGGATTTCTTTGACGGAACCATCTACGAGGGCGGCCGTGTTCTGGATATGTATCGCGGCATTGAGGCCATTCCCGTGCTGGCGAAGGCAGGGGCGGTCGTACCCATGCAGGAGGAAACGGACGCGGTGAGCGTCTGCGGCAATCCGGACCGGCTGGTTCTGAAAATGTTCGCAGGAGCGGACGGACGTTTTGTTCTTTATGAAGACGACAACGTTTCCTGTGCTTATGAAAAGGGAATCTGTGTGGAAACCGGACTGGAACTGGTATGGAACGGGGAACAGAAAATCCTGATCCATCCGGCGCAGGGAAGAAACGGCGCAGTGGTAAAGGAATTGATTCCGGAGGAAAGATCATATAGAATAGAGTTGTATGGCTGCACGGACGCTCCCGTTATCTGTATGGAAAACGGAAAAGCCCTTGCCGTGACACAGTCGCATGATACACAGAAGCATTGCCTGATCATAGAGCTTCCCGCGACGGATGTGGAGACGTTAAAAACCGTGACATTTGGCGCGCCGCTTTCCCTTGCGCAGAATGACGCGGCGGGAGCAATATCCCGTTTCCTGGATCAGGCAGAGATGGAATTTGATAAAAAATCAGCGATTGACACCCTTGTGCGCAGCGGGAAAAATCCCCTGGTCGTAATCAGCCAGCTTCAGACGATGGGACTGGATGAGGATCTGGTGAAATGTATCAGCGAGCTTCTGACGGCGCAGCCGGGTTGACCGGCAGCAGAAGCCTGAGCAGTTTGGAATCGGCAAAGCCTGCAACAGGTGTCAGTACGCGGAATGGAGACAGAAATGAAAATTGTGGTACTGGACAGAAGCAGCGTTGGAGAAGACGTATCCGTGGCCCCTTTCGAAAAGTACGGAGAAGTGGTTCTGTATTCGAATACTGTGGCGGCGGAGGCAGCGGAGCGGGTGAAGGACGCGGATATCATCGTGGTGAATAAGACGCCCATGAACGAAACTACCTTAAGCGGCGCTTCCCGCGTCAGGCTGATCTGTGAATTCGCGACGGGCTTTGACAATATTGACCTGGATTACTGCCGCAGCCGGGGAATCACCGTGGTGAACGTGAGGAATTATTCCACGGCGGTGGTGGCGCAGCATACCTTCGCCATGGCGCTCTATCTTCTGGAAAAGCTGCGTTATTACGACGATTACGTGAAAAACGGCGTGTATGCCTCTCAGTCCAGTTTCTCCCATTTCGGCATGACCTTTGGAGAACTGGATGGAAAGACCTGGGGCATTGTGGGCATGGGAAATATCGGACGAAAGGTGGCCTCCATCGCGCAGGCTTTTGGCTGCCGGGTAATTTTCTATTCCGCATCGGGTAAAAGTACCTGCACGGATTATGAGCAGGTGGATTTTGATACGCTGCTGGCCCAGTCTGATGTGCTTTCCCTGCACTGTCCGCTGAGCGACCGGACGAGAGGACTGATCGATCTGGCGGCCATGAAGAAAATGAAGCCTTCCGCAGTGCTGATCAATGTGGCAAGAGGACCTGTGGTGAAGGAAGCCGATTTGTGCACGGCGCTGAAGGAGAACCTGATTGCGGCAGCCGGGCTGGATGTGCTGGAGAAGGAGCCTATGGTTCCGGACAGTCCGCTTCTGGAGTTTCAGGACAGCAGCAGGCTTCTGATCACACCGCATATGGCCTGGGCCAGCCTGGAAGCTAGAACCAGAGTGGTGACGGAAACCTGTAGGAATATCGAAAGCTTTCTGGCCGGCGAGCCGCGGAATGTGGTGAGCTGAAGACGCAAGATGGAAAAAGACAATTTTTGAAGAAGAGGGACACCGCAGCCGCGGCGTCCCCTTTTATCTCTATTCCTTTTTCCTCTGCCGCCTTTCCTTCATCCGCTTTCGTGCCCGCATGGAGTGTTCATGCAGATATGCATTTCTGTCCTCGATATATCGGGCTTCCCGCTTCAGCTTCAGATAGCTTTTGAGGCGTTCCTCTGAAAGCTCCCCTCTCGCAACGGCAGCCCGCACTGCGCAGCCGGGCTCGCTTTCATGGCCGCAGTCACGGAAACGGCAGTAGGGGAAATAGCGTTCCACATCTTCAAATGCCGTATGCAGTCCCTCCGCAGAATCCCACATGCCGAGCTGTCTCATGCCGGGCGTATCGATGATCATGGCGCCTGGAAACAGGCTTTTTTCGGAAAGAAGAATCAGTTGACGGTGGGTGGTGGTATGGCGGCCTCTGGAATCGTCTTCACGGATTTCTCCGGTGGACATGAGAGATTCTCCGGCGAGGGCGTTGACCAGGGTGGATTTCCCTACGCCGGAAGACCCCAGGAAAACCGTGGTTTTCCTGGGCAGCAGGTATGGCGACAGCGCGTCAAGTCCCAAGCCGGTTCCGGCACTGATGGGAATGACGGGAACGCCGGGGGCGGCGGCCTCGGTCCGTGCGGTCATCTCCGCAGGACTGTCTGTCAGGTCGGCCTTGGTGAGGAGGATGACAGGCGATGCGCCCGTTTCCCAGGCCTGGGTCAGATAGCGCTCCAGCCGACGCGGATTCAGGTCGTGGTTCAGGGACTGCAGAATAAAAACATAGTCAAAATTTGCTGCGGCTACCTGTCCGGCATGGCCTGCTGATGACGGATCCAGCCGGGTAAAAACGCTTTTTCTTGGAAGCGTTTTCAGAATCAGACTGTCGCCGTGCTCCTGCAGGTTCAGAAGAACAAAGTCTCCGACGGTTGGACAGCTGTTTTCACCGGAGTAGTAAGCGCCTGCCTTCAGACGCGCGTAGCCGCTGCCGGATTCGCAGATAAATTCATATCTGTCTCTGTAAACGGCGGTAATTCTCGCCGCATCCTTCATATCGTATCCCGCGGGCAGCCAGGCGGGATCGAAGCCATAATCGGTAATATGCATAATTTTTTCTCTTTCTGCCGCTGAGAACGGCACTGTGGAGGTCGGGACGCAGACGCGCGTCCGTCCCGGGTTTCCATGGTTCTTTTCATAATAGTGACCATCTCCTTTCATCAGAACGCAAAAATCCCGCAGAAACAGTCCTTTTCAGGCCGTTTCTGCGGGATCGGATTAAAAATCACATCTACACGCGTTCTTTTGGGAAACAGGAAAAGGATTGCCGTTTGAAAAGATGCAGTTGAAAAATACGGTTCTGTATATTTCTCATGAATACGGCCTCCTTTCCGGTTGATTTCTGGGGTTGCGGAACCCTTCCGCCGTTGGGTTGTTCCGTTCGGAACAGATACGTCAGAGGGATCTGTATTCAGTATAAGAAAAAGGGCGGGAAGAAGCAAGGGGAATTTCAGGAAACTGCAGATCGGCGCTTCAGTAGAATGAACAAGATGAGCAATATTTGAACGTTTTTCTCTGAAACAAGCACAAAATTGACTGTTAAATATATATACTGCGTGCTAAGATAAATCCGGAATTAAGCGAAACGTCCAAAAGAGAAGGGATTTGCATGCGCTGCTTTGAACAAATTGCAGGAGAAATCTCTTGAGTCACAGGAAGGCTTGGGGAAATCTAAATAATTTTTTTAAGGAGGAATGTTATGAGAAGAAAAAACATCTTCAAAAAATCAATGGCTGCAACGCTGGCGATCGTAATCGCGTCGATGGGCATCGGCTGTGGGAGTACGTCGTCCACGGAAACTTCCAGCGTTGCGGAAAGTACGGCTGCGGCATCCACAGAAGCGGCCGCGACGGAGGAAGCTCCCACTGCAGAAAGCAGTTCTGCTGAAGGAACGGAAGCCGGAGAAGAAGATCTGTACGGCGAAGAGGTCACAATCAATGTAATGGCCTGGGACAGAGGAAGCGCGGCGCCTGGTACGACGACGGAAGACAACGCAATGACTCAGTGGATTCAGGAGCAGGTCAAGGAAAAGTTCAATATCAATGTGGAATTTACATCTGTTCCCCGTGCGGAGTCAGATGATAAGCTGAATATCATGATGGCGGGAGGATCCGCTCCGGATATTGTATTCACCTATGACCAGAATCTGTTTTATAATTATGCCAGCAGCGGCGCACTGCATGATCTGACGGATGTTTATGCCAAATATGGCTCCAATATTGAGGAATACTGCAGTGAGGCGCAGCCGATCAGCTTACTGGGAGACGCAAAATACGCGGTGATGAAACAGAGAGGAACGGAAAATCCCCGTCACGTGGCTTATATCCGGAAGGACTGGCTGGACGAGCTCGGCATGGAGCTGCCCACCACGAAGGAAGAACTGGGAGAGTATCTGTATGCGGTGAAGGAAAATAAGCTGGGCGGAGACAGTACGATTCCCTGGGCTATGGGTGGACGTTCGGACACGGAAAAGGTGTATCTGAATTTCGTCGGTTCCTATGTAAATCTGGAAAGCGACCGGGATGCCTATATTTATAATGAGGCTTATATGCTTGTCGCTCCCGGAGCCAAGGATGGGTTGAAGCAGCTGAATACCTGGTACAATGACGGCCTGATCACCCAGGATTTCCCGACGGATACTTCTGAGGATATGTACAAGGCAGCCATCGCAAACGGCAGCGCCGGATTTGTGCTGGATGACACGACGGCTCCCTGGTCCAGCATTGAAGTTCTGAATAACAACGTGGGCCATGAGACCTTTGTACCGGTTATGTGTTTCGATCTGGAAGACGGTTCCTATCGGAATCCGTTTAATCCCAGATATGCCATGTTTGTAATGATTCCTTCCAGCGTGAGCAAAGAAAAGCTGGAAGCCTGCATGAAATATCTGAACTGGATGGCAGATCCGGAGGTAGCGGTGAACATCACCTATACGCCTGAACATGAGACCAATGAGGAAGGCGTAGCGCTGGCTCCTACTACACAGGAGAAGGCAGATCTGGGCTATCCGGATAACAACAGTGATTTCAATATTATGAATGATAATTTCTTCTGGATGAACGATAACGAGATCATGGCTCAGACCGGTTATGATACGCAGGCATCTGAGTGGGCATCTCTGGAATGGTATCAGAACTATTATGAAACCCGTCTGGTCGGAAAGTTTACTTTCCCTGTTTACGCTTATGTTTCCGATGCGGAGCAGACCTATGGGGCGGATATCAAATCCAGGATGATCGAGTTCGCATATAACGTGATCTGCTGTTCTTCCGATCAGTTTGAGACCGTTTATGAAAGCGGTTATAATGAACTGCTGAATGCCGGACTGCAGGATATTCTGGACGCAAGAGCGGAGTATTATGACAGTGTGAATGGTTAACAGGTTTTCTCTGCCTCCCATTAACAGAGGAAAAAATAGAAAACAGGCTGCTGCAGGATTGTGGCGGCCTGTTTCCATGGTATAATCTGGAAGAAAAACCAAAAAAGAAAGGGGAAGATGGAACGGTTTATGAGACAGCATTATCGGAAAATGACAGAGGAAAATGACAGGAAAGTGAAAAGAGCACTGCGCATGCAGAATATGGATCCACAGAGCCGGTTTTACGGCGGATTCCCGGATGAGGAGGACCTTTTTGATGCAAAATACACGATCCATCTGCTTGCGTCCATGACGGCAGCCTACAGCAATGAAGACAGCGTATATTATCAGGAGGAACAGGTGGCTGACCGGGTTCTGACCGGGCTGGATTTCGTGGAAAGATATCAGCATGAGGACGGTCTGTTTGATCTGATCAACTGTAATTTCCATTCCGCGCCGGATACGGCTTTCAATCTGAAGGGAATGATGCCCTGCCTGCATTATCTGAGAAAACAGGAACGGGATGAAAAGCAGGAGCGGATTTATGAAAAGCTTTCTGCCATTGCCGGCCGGGCGGCGGAGGGACTGCTGAACGGGGGATTCCACACGCCGAATCACCGCTGGGCAATCGCATCAAGCCTGGTGGAGTGTGCGGACTTTTTCGGAAAACCTGCCTATGCGGAAGCGGCGCAGGCGTATCTGGTCGAAGGGATCGACTGCAACGAGGATGGGGAATATGCGGAAAAGTCGGCGGGCGGTTACAATATGGTCAATAATAACGCGATGATTACTTTGGGGGTTTATACCGGAGAAGAAAGCTATTTTGACCATGTGGAGAGAAATCTGTGGATGATGCTGACCTACATGGAACCGGACGGAACGATTTTCACCTCCAACTCAACCAGACAGGACAATGGCAAACGGGTTTATCCGGGAGGCTATTACTGGGAATATCTGTTTCTTGGGAAGAGAAGGGGAATTCCGGAGTTCGTCGCATTTGCGAAGCATATCTTTGATCTGACGGAAGCAAACGGGCTGCCGGCTCCAGATTGCCTGCTGAATTACATGAATCATCCGGAACTGATCGATTTTGAAAGCGATGCGGTCTGGAAGGAACAGGATTACAGAAAGCTGTATGAAGAGTCGGGGATTGCCAGAATCAAAAGAGGGGATTTCACCTATACGCTGATGAAGGGAAAGAGCAATTTTCTGTACTTCAGCAATCGTTCCATTGACGTGGCCCTGAAAATCGGGGGATGTGTCTGCGAACACAGGGCCTTTGTGCCGGAGACACTGACGGAAACGGAGGACGGCTTTGAACTGACTCAGGTGATGAGGGGCTGGTATTACCTTCCTTTTCGGGAAGCGCAGGATACCAGCGACTGGTGGAAGATGGATCATTCCAAAAGGGAGAAGAAGCTGGGGCCGGATCTGAAGATTCAGGTGCGGGTTCACGATGCGGAAGATGGAATCCGGATCGATTTTCGCCTGCATGGAATTGAAAATGCGCCTTTCCGCATCGAGGCGGCGGTGCAGGGAGCGGACCGGGCGGAGAATCCCTGGTTTTCCATACAGGGCCTGAAAAACCGGCTGGTCGTGGCGAAAGATGGGATGACCCGGTTTGAAAATGCGGAAGATGCGCTGGAAATCGGGCCGGGCTTTGGAACACATTCCTATACCGCGGGAAAGTTTGGCAGCGAAGCCCGGGATGAGAACTGCTTCACTCTGTACTTCACAGACTATACGGAGTTCGACCGGACGATCACAATCCGGAATATCGGGTGACAGGGCCCCTGTACGGGTGGAAAGAGAAAAACAGGAGACCAATGAAAATGGAAGATAAAAAAGAAATAGCGAAAAGCGTATGGACTGCGGATCAGGGGGATGGAACATACCGGAACCCGATTCTGTACGCCGATTACTCCGATCTGGATGCGATCCGGGTTGGAGAAGATTATTTTATGATTGCGTCCAGCTTCTGCAATACGCCGGCAATCCCTGTTCTCCATTCCAGAGATCTGGTGAACTGGAAAGTAATTAATTATGTGGCGGAAAATATTCCTCTTCCCGGCTATGATGTTCCCAGGCACGGCTGTGGGGTGTGGGCGCCTGCGATCCGTTACCATAACGGCGTGTACTATGTACTGGTTCCTTTTCCGGATGAAGGGATTATGGTATCCCGGACGACGGATCCCTGGGGAGTCTGGAGCCGGCTGGAATATGTCAAGAAGGTGACCGGCTGGATTGATCCCTGTCCGTTTTGGGACGATGATGGAAAGGCGTATATGGTGAGCGCGTTTGCCAAAAGCCGGGTCGGACTGGAAAGCTGGCTGTATCTGTCTCCCATGAAGGAGGACTGTTCTGAGCTGACCGGAGAAGGAAAATTTATTTATGACGGGCACGAAACGCAGCCCACCATTGAAGGCCCCAAATTATACAGGAGAAACGGATATTACTATATTTTTGCACCGGCAGGAGGCGTGACAAATGGATGGCAGACGGTGCTGCGTTCCCGAAACATAGAGGGGCCATATGAGGAGCGGATTGTTCTTCGTCAGGGAACAACGCCGGTCAATGGCCCGCATCAGGGAGCCTGGGTGGATACACCGAATGGAGAGAGCTGGTTTCTTCATTTTCAGGATGCCGGGAATGCAGGAAGGGTGATTCATCTGCAACCCATGCGCTGGGAAGAGGACTGGCCCGTGATTGGAGAGAATCCGGACGAAAACGGGTGTGGAGAGCCGGTGCTGTCTTACAGAAAGCCGGATGTGGGAAGAGAATACCCCGTTGAAACCCCTGATTCCAGTGATGATTTCCAGAGTAAGAGGCTGGGACTGCAGTGGCAGTGGAATGCGAACCACCGGAGGGAATGGTATGACTGCGGAGATGGCATTCTGAAGCTATATGCACAGAAAATCGAACCGCAGGTGAAGCTGTCCGATGTGTCCAGCCTGTTGTTGCAGAAATGGCCTGCGCCTGCGTTTACTGTGTCCGTTCTTCTCCTGCTGGATGAGTGGAAGGAGATATTGGCGGCCTTGTGACTTTGGGAGGCCATTATTCCGCGCTGATGCTGGAAAAGAAAGATGGGAAAATGCTGCTGCAGCAGTGGAGCGGAATATGGAATGAAGGAGAGGAATCTCACGAATATCTGGAGGAAATTACGAAGGATCAGCTCTGCATCAGAATGACGGTCAAAGAAACGAGAATCGTTTCTTACCAGATCAGTGAAGAAGGAAAAGAATTCAGAAAGGTCGGAAGGAACGAAGTGGTTACGCCCGGGAAATGGGTCGGCGTAAAAACGGGACTTGGGGCAGTTCATCAGGGAAACGGAACGGCAGGTGTTCTGAAGGCTGCCAGCTTCCATTTTGATCCTTCATAGAAATCTGTATATGGAGAGGAAAGCTATGGCTCTGAAAAACATCAAAACACCGCTGATTCTGAAACAGACGGAGAGACTGGGTTTTCGTGACCCGGCGGCCTATTATCACGAGGGAACCATGTACCTGTATTTCACCATGGTGCATCAGGAGGAGAGGGAACAGTATTTTACCATCGGGATGTGTAAAAGCACGGATCTGATCCACTGGAGCGAACCGGTGAGCCTGACGCCGAAGGATAAGGCGAAGGAGTATTCCAGTCCGGGAAACCTGTTTTACCATGACGGCAGCTGGTATCTGTGCATGCAGACCTATTGCCGGGAAAACGGGGAACGGTTCGGCAATGAAAACAGCCGTATCTACACCATGAGGACCACGGATCTGGAACACTTTGAGGAGCCTGTACTGCTGCGGTTGAAGGGGAAGGATGTGCCGGAAGAAGAAATGGGGCGGATGATTGACCCTTTTCTGGTGCGGGACAAGGACGATCCGGAAATCATCTGGTGCTTCTACAAACAGAATGGAGTTTCCTGGTCCTGGTCAAGGGATCTGGTGAACTGGACCTGGGCGGGAAGCGCGCCCTGTGGAGAAAATGTGTGCGTGATCGTAAAGGATGGGTTGTACTGGATTTTCCATTCCCCGGAAAACGGAATCGGTCTGCTGAAATCCGCCGATCTGAAGCACTTTGAGCCGGGCGCGCCGGATAACTACCTATCCCAGAGCCGTTTCCTGTGGGCGAGGGATCGGATTACGGCCGGGTTTGTCCTGGACGGCACGCAGATTCCGGGAATTGACGGTTATCTGATGTTTTACCACGGGGACGATGAACGGGGAGGGGATTTTCCCTTTGGGGCAAGCATCGCCATGGCTTATACGCCGGATCTGGAACACTATGTCACCTTCGAGCCGGAGGAGCCGACCTATCCCGGACTGGGGCGGATCTATCCCGGTGATTATTATGAAGAACTGTCCTTTGAGGAATATATCGATAAAAAACAGAAGCTGCCGGAAGGGGAGCGGGTATTCGATATCCGTCGTTTCGGTGCGTCGCCCATTCCGGAACGGGTGAATACGGCGGCCATTCAGGCTGCTGCGGACGCCTGCAGGAAGGCAGGCGGCGGTACGGTGCTCGTGGCAGGAGGAAATTACCTGTCCGGAACCATTCACCTGTATGACAATACGGTGCTTCATATCGCGCCGGATGCTGTTTTGACGGCGTCCCGGGAGAGCGGAAGGCTGGACACCGCATTTATTATGGCGGAAAATGCGGAGAACGTGGTGATTACCGGAGGCGGAACCATTCATGGAAACGGGGAGTGGTATGTATATGAGCCGAAGCTGAAGCCCCGGCTGACTCCCATGGAGGTTACCCGGCTGGCGGAGCGTGGAACACGGGACGACAGCCTGCCTTCGGATACGCTGCGCTACAATTACCGGAGAAGAATCCGGTTTTCCGTGGACAAATACCGGGAGGGCGTGGGAGAAACCAGACGGCCCGGCTTTCTGGTGTATCTGAAGGAATGTAAAAATGTGTCGGTAAAAAATGTGGTACTCCGGGACTCCATGGCATGGACGCTGAATCTGTACGCCTGTGACCAGGTTCTGGTGGAGGATATGGTCATTGACAACAACCGGCATGTGGCCAACACGGATGGAATCGATGTGACGGGCAGCAGCCATGTGGAGATCCGGCACTGTTTCATATCCACGGCGGACGACGGAATTGTCCTGAAGAATCCGCAGGATACGGGAAGAAGCATGGAGGACATCCGAATCCGGGACTGCAGTGTGATAACGGTGATGAATGCCTTTAAGATCGGCACGGAAACCGCATGGGATATTTCCCGCGTATCGGTGGAGGACTGCCGCTTCTTCATGCCGGATCTCTATCCCGGAACCACCAGCGGCATCGCGGTGGAATCCGCAGACGGAAGCCGGATCCGGGATGTGAGCCTCAAAAATATCTCCATGGACCGGGTGACCTGCCCTCTGTTCCTCTGTCTGAACTGCCGGAACCGGTATGGTTTCCCCGTAGAAACGGAAGACGACCGGGGGTGGGGAGGCGCCATTGAAGACATACGGATTGTGCATGTCACAGCGGAGAATGCGGAAGTGCCAAGCCTGATTTTCGGATTTGCCTGTGAGACGGAAGACGGAGCAGCCATCCGGCGTCCGGTGAAGAATATCACGGTGGAGGATTTTTGTGTCAGGTACCGGAATACCCGGGCAGTTCTTCACGTGCCGGAGAAGATTGAAGAATATCTGAAGGAGTATCCGGAAAACAATACCTTCGGCGATGTGGACGCCTGCGGCATCTGGGTCCGCCATGCGGATGGGATCAGACTGGAGGGAATTGATATCACGCCCAGGGCGGAAGAAACGAGAGAAAAGATCAGGCTGTATGATGTGAGGGGATAACGTCCCGACCCTTCCATCGGAAGCTTTCTCACAGAGGAACAGCTCCTGGAAGGAATCAACGAAAAGGAAATTTTCCGGAGGATTCCTTTCAGGAGCTGTTTCGATGAAAATCGGTTTAATTTACAACAAAGCAGTCCGCATAAAAGGCGGTATTCCGGTCGATGGCGGAGGTATCCAGAAGCAGTTCTCCCTCATGCTGCTCGAAGGGAACCTCCTGCCCGGTACGCATCAGGCGGATTTTGTGCGCCTTGCCGGAAAACTGCAGATGCAGCTTCAGCGGCAGGGCGGCGCAGTCTTCATAGAGATAGAAGATGTAACGGGTATCGCCCTTGGCCGTGTAACGGATGTTCCGGATGAAATAGGGTTCCGCAATCGTGGTATTGTAAATGCCTTCCCCGTGGATGCGCATCCAGCGGCCGAGGTCGCGGAGGGAAGCCACGGCGCCGGCGGGCAGGGCGCCGTCCGGCTGAGGAGCCACGTTCAGGGCCAGATTGCCGCCTCTGGAAACCACATTAAGAAGGAGATGGACGAGCTGCCTTCCTGTTTTGAAGTTGTCCGTATAATGGAAGGAGAAACGGTCTCCCACGGTGGTGCAGGTTTCCCAGGGAATGTTCATGGGCCGTTCGGGAATTTCCTTTTCGGGCGTGACGATGTTTTCAAACTCGCCGCCCACGGTCCGGTCGCAGACGATCAGGTGGGGCTGGGGGCCGCTGCGAAGTTTGTTTACGATTTCTCCGAGACGGATATCCTGTCCCTGATTGTCCGGATTCACCCAGCCGCCATCCAGCCAGAGGCAGTCTATTTTGCCGTAGCGGGTTCCCAGCTCTTCGATCTGCCGGTGGGTATAGGATACGAAGCGTTCCCACATTTCCGGATGCTCCTCAATGGAATAGTTCACGTTGCGGGTGGGCGCCGTTCCGAATTCTCTGTGCCAGTAGTCGTCGCTGTGCCAGTCGGGCTTGGAGAAATAAACGGAAATCGCCATGCCCCGTTTGCGGAATTCGTCGTACAGGCTGCGGGTGATGTCCGCATAGGGGCTGGTGTGGAACGGACAGGATGGATCGGTGATCTTATAATCGGTGGTCTGTGTGTCGAACATGCAGAAACCGTCATGATGCTTGGTGGTGAACAGCAGATATTTGAATCCGCATTCCTCCGCAAGTTCGGCCCATCTGTCCGGGCGGAAGCGGACAGGATTGAAAGTCCTGTTGGCGTTGATATACTGCTGCTTGAAGGTCTCGATATCCGTCCAGTCCACATCCGCCTGGGACCAGGATCCGTCCCCGTCGGACAGGGGCCAGGATTCCAGCGTGCCGAGCTGGCAGCCGGGGGCCCAGTGCATCATGAGGCCGAGTTTGAGGCCCATGAACCAGTCCAGATGTTCCTGAACCGCTTTTTCTTTGGGAGGAACATAGCATTCCTCTTCCGTGTAGCTGTGTACACCGTCCTGAATCATTTCTTTTTTCATGTGTTTTCCCTTTCTTGTTTTCAATTTACAGGAGGATTTCCTGATTCTTGCTGTGTATCCATGTCGGAGCTTCCGTGCAGCGTAATACGTGCCGTCAGGCTGCCGTCCGCTTCGTTCCGATAGGAAAGATTACTGCCTGCGCCGAAACGGAGACCGATTCTTTCATTCACATTCCGGATGCCGAAGCCGCTGGAGATCTGAAGGTCCGTTTTCTCATAATTCAGATGGCGGTTCAGTTCATCCGCACTGCATTCTGTGCCGTTGTCATGTACCTCAATGATGGAAAGCTCCCCTTCCAGCCAGGCTTTGACATCAATGCGCAGATCCTCTCCCTGCGGCGGGACGGCATGTCTGACCGCGTTCTCCACCAGGGGCTGCAGGGTGAATTTGGGAATCAGAAGGGTCTCGCTCTGCAGGTCGGCCTGCAGGATGGGGCGGTTGTTGTGGCGCAGCTGATAGATGGAGATAAATTCCCGGATGTTTTCCAGCTCCAGGGTGACGGGCACCATGCTGTCCGCGTCGGTGATGCTGTAGCGCATCAGGCTGGCGATGGAGGAGACGATTTCCGCAATGTCGTCGCAGCCCCGGGACAGGGAGAGCCAGTTGACCATGTCCATCGCGTTGAAAATAAAATGGGGATTGATCTGGGCCTGGAGGGCGCGGAGCTGGGAGCGCTTTTCCTTTTCGTCCTGGATGCGGATATCCTCAATGAGTCCGTTTACATTTTTAATCAGCTTGCAGAAGCTTTTCTCCAGAATCATCAATTCCTTTTCGTTGGAAACATGCAGGCTGGACAGGTCGCAGGTTCTGGTGTCGCGGATTTCGGCGACGGCCGTGGAAAAGCGGATGAGCGGGCGGCTCAGCTGTCCGGCGACCAGGTAGATGACCGCGAGGATGACCAGGGCGATTCCGGCAAAAATCAGGCTGTAGGTTGCGAGCAGCGGCCTCACGTTGGCGAGGATATCGCTGTTCGGCGTCAGAAACAGGAGCTGGATGCCGTACTGCGCCTGCCGGTAATTCGCCAGATAGACGGCGCCGTCCGCCTTCAGGGAAAATTCTTCCTCCCCGTTCAGGCAGAAGGTGTTCCAGGCGCTGTCGTATACGCTGGAGGGAATCTGCGGGCTGCTCCGGTACAGAATCTCCCCGTCCTCATTCAGAACCGCATAACCGCTTCCCGGCGTGACCAGGCTGCTGGAGAGCACATTTTCAATCTGGCTGCTGGCCACGCTGACCACCATGACCGCCGTTCCGTTGGAATCATAGGGGCCGATATAATAGGTATTGGTGATCTTTCTGGCGATGCAGATTTCATCGGTTGCCTCATTGAGAAAGACGTAAATGTTGTTCTTCACCGTTTCCTGATACCAGTCCTCCTCCCTGACCCTGGAATTGGAAAAAACGGAATTGGAAGCCACATAGGGATTGTCGTTGAGGGTATAGGCCTCAAAGGAATCCGCAATGGGAAGCAGATCGGAGAGAAACAGGGTATTTCTGTAGTAATAGGTGCTGTTTACCACCTGATGGGTGGCATAATGGGCAAACTGATCCTGAATGGCGAGCCTTGCCCGGATGGAATCCATGGGGTCCTCTCCGTCCTCGCTGAGATATTCCCCGAGCGCCTTGTCGCTGACGAGCTGAACGGCCGTCTGGTAAATGGACTCCAGAAAATTATCCGCCATCCGCCGGTTCAGCTCCACGTTGGTCCGCTGGTTGATCATGGTTTCCTGAAAAATGGAGTGGTAGAAATAAAAATATATGGCCGCATAGGAAAGAAGCAGCACGGCCAGCATGGATGCCGCGGTGATGAGGAAGATTTTTTTCCTAATTCCCATGAATGCCTCCCTGTATGATAAGGTTTCTGTATTCGCTCGGCGTGCTTCCCGTCTTCTTCTTGAAAAGCTTGGCGAAGTATTTGGCGTCCGAATAACCGGAACGGGTGGAAACCTCGGAAATCTGAAAATGCATGTCGGAAAGAAGCTTTTTTGCCTGTTCCATGCGAAGCTCCGTCACATAGGCGCTTAAATTTACGCCGGTAGCCTGCTTGAATACCGTGCTCAGGTGGGACAGAGAAACGTGCATGGCATAGGAAAGCGCGGACAGGTTGAATTCGGGATCCGCAAAATGTTCTTCAATATAGCGCAGGGCATAGGCGGCGATGGCATCGGTATGCGCGTTTTTCTGCTGAGTAACTCCTGTGAGCAGGTCGTAATACCGGGTGATGATATAGTCCATCTTCTCCTTCCTGTCGGTCATTTCCAGAAAGTTTTCCATGGTCTGGTTTCTGGAATAGGAAATGGCGTCCTGATTCAGATTGATATCCGACAGATAGAGATAGAGGTAATTTAAGAGCTGGATACCGACGGGATCGCAGTCGTCCCCGTTCATCAGCTCGTGATACAGCCTGGACTGGAAAAACTCGTCCAGCGTATCCCGGTTTCCCGTTTTCAGGGCGTTCAGGAGCCGTTCCTTCAGGGAATCGTCCCAGACCGTCTGATAGGATTTCTGACGCAGGAGAAGCTGCTGGGCCTTCTGTTCCAGCAGGCAGTTGAGCTGTTCCAGCTTGTCCCGCGTGATGGGTTTCAAAATATAATCGATCACGCCGTAACGGATCGCCTGTCTGGCATATTCAAATTCGCCATGGGCGGTGAGCAGGATCATCTGGATCTGTTCCTGCTTTTCGTGAACCTGTCTGGCGAGCTCGATGCCGTTCATGCCTCCCATTTTAATATCGGAGATGATCACATCCGGATGGATGCTTTCCAGAAGCTTCAGTGCGTCTTCCCCGGAAGAAGCCGTTCCGGCAAGCTCCCCTTCAAACCGTTCCCAGTCCAGCATGGAGATCAGGCCTTCGATCGTATATTTTTCATCATCCACCAACAGTATTCTGAGCATAACCTTCTCCTCCCTGCACAGAAGCATAAATTCACTGCCGTTTTCCCTAATTATAGAGCGAGTTTGCCGAGAGAGCAATTCTTCCTGGCAAGAAGCGAAAAAAGTGCACGAATTCTAAAAAGATTCTCACTGTCGCCGGAGAAGAGAGACCCTTACAATAAAGACAACGCAGCACAAATGGAAGAAAAGCGAAAACGGGAGGCAGGAATGCCCCGGAATGGAGGAAAAGATGGGAAAGAGAAAAAACGTACTGCTTCTGCTGTCGGACCAGCAGCGGCTGGATACAATCAGCGCCTATGGGAAGGACTGTATCTGCCGGACGCCGAATATTGACAGGCTGGCTCAGGAAGGGATGAAGTTTAACAACGCGTTCTGCACCTCTGCCATCTGCGCGCCGTCAAGAGCCAGCGTGATGACAGGGCTGTATTCCCATAAGCATGGGGTGGTGGATAATTATACGGATATTAGGGAAGGAACGCCGCTTCTTGGCCAGTGTATGGCGGATGCGGGATATTACTGCGGGTATGTGGGAAAATGGCATGTGTCTCCGAACCGGACGCCGGAGGAATGCGGTTTTGAGGACAATCTTCCCTTTATGGGATACGGCTTCCCCGGCAGCCGCGTGTTTCCCAGCCTGAAGTTTGATATTCCGCCGAAAAACAAACCTAATTATTATGAGGAGTACCTGAAGGAACATGGATATGAAGGCGTGGATGTGAGCTGCGGTTTCATGGGGAATAATCCGGCCCTGCAGATTCAGGAAATGTTCTGCAGGCACGACGGGCCATTCGAGAGCACAATCGAGTACTTCGTGGCGCAGGAGACGAACCGGCTGATCGAAAAGGCGAAGGAGGATGACAGGCCGTTTTTCATCTGGAGCAATTTCTGGGGGCCGCACAGCCCGAGCATCGTTCCGGAACCCTATTACTCCATGTACAATCCTGATGATATTCCGGAGCATCCCAGCTATTGTGAGGATTTTCATGACAAGCCATATGGATATTATCTGACGGAAAAGATGTGGGGGCTTTCCGACTATGGATGGAAGGGCTTCCAGGAAATTGCCGCCCGGTATTTCGGCCACTGCACCATGATCGACGACTGTGTGGGGCTGATTGTGGAAAAGCTGAAGGAATGCGGTCTGTATGAGGATACGGTCATTATTTATTCGGCGGATCACGGCGACTGTCTCGGCGCTCATAAGCTGATCGAAAAGGGCGCATTTACCTTCGATGAGATCTACCGGATTCCTCTGGTGGTAAAGGGGCTTGGAAAGGAAGACAACGACAGTCTGGTTCTTCTGCAGGAGCTGATGCCCAGCATTCTGGATCTGGCGGGGGTGAAGCCTCCGAAAAAGGTGGATGGGGAAAGCCTGCTTCCGCTCATGTGCGCGCAGCAGACGGACAATGGAAGGAAGGAGATTTTCTGCGAATTCCATTATCATTTTTACATGGCAAGACAGCGGATGGTGAGGGATCTGGATTATCAGTTTACCTTCAATGAGAACGAAAGAGGGGAGCTGTATGATCTGAAAAAGGATCCCTGGCAGCTGAAGAACGTATGCTATGACGAAGCCTACCGTGAGATTAAGAAGGACTATATGGACAGGATGGAACGGTATATGGTGGAAACCCGGGATCCGGCTCTGACCTGGTTCAGGAGGATCCGGGAGTTTTACTGAGAAATCCGAAAAAAGTCCACCTGGCTTAAAAAAAGTCGCGTTGTTGATAAGGTGGAAGCCGCTTACAATAAAGACAGATCAGAAAAACAAGGAGGATGGCATATGAAAACGCGGAAAAAGAGCCGGTGGTTCTATTTTAAGAAAAATCTGCCGCTCACCATGATGGCGCTGCCGGGAATCATTCTGATGATCCTGTTTAAATACCTTCCACTGTCCGGAATCGTTCTGGCATTCAAACAGTATAACATTCGGGACGGCATCTTCGGAAGCGCCTGGAACGGCCTGAAAAATTTTGAATATCTGTTCCGCACGAAGGACGCCTGGATCATCACGAGGAATACGCTGGGCTACAATCTTTTATTTATTGTTCTGGACCTGGTTCTGGCCGTGACGATGGCCATCATCCTCAATGAGCTGCATCAGAAAAAAGCGGCCAAGGTTTATCAGACCATTTTCATGGCCCCCTATTTCCTGTCCTGGGTAGTGGTTTCCTTCGTGGCCTACTCGCTGTTGAGCGTGGACAACGGATTTATCAACAGGGCGTTTGGACTGAATGTGACCTGGTATTCGGAACCGCGTGTATGGCCCTTTATCCTCATCATTTTCCAGGTATGGAAAACCCTCGGATATTCGACGGTCATGTACCTTGGTTCCATCGTTGGAATCTCGAACGACTATTATGAGGCGGCCCTGATGGACGGAGCCACCAAATGGCAGCAGATCCGTTATATCACGCTTCCTTCCCTGAAGAGCATGATGATCGTGCTGACCATTCTGGCAATCGGAAAGATTTTTTATGCGGACTTCGGCCTGTTCTACCAGCTCCCGAGGAATTCCGGCCCTCTGTTCCCCGTGACGAACGTGATCGACACCTACGTATACCGGGCTCTGAAGGAAAACGGAAACATCGGCATGTCGGCTGCGGCGAGTCTGTATCAGTCTCTGGTCGGTTTTGTGCTGGTGCTGGTATCCAATTTCATCGTGCGTAAGATTGACAAGGACAGCGCACTGTTTTAAGGAGGCTCATATGTCAAAAACGATTCGTCATAGAAAAGAAAAAAGAATCAATGCCATCAGCGTCCGGTCAAATGTGATTCTGCTGATTGTTCTGACGCTCCTTGCCGCGCTGTGCGTGCTGCCGGTCCTGCTGGTAGTCATCGTTTCCTTCAGCAGCGAGCAGAGCATCTTCCTGAAGGGCTATTCCTTCTTCCCGGCTGAATTCAGCCTGGAGGCATATAAATTCTTCCTGAGGCTGGGAGATCAGATCGTGCGGTCTTATGCGATCACCCTGTTCGTGACAGTATTCGGAACCCTGTTCAGCCTTGCGGTGACCACCATGCTGTCCTACGTGCTTTCCAGACCGGATTATCGTTACGGACGTATTCTCACGCTGCTGCTTCTGTTCACCATGCTGTTTAACGGCGGCCTGGTTCCCAGCTACATGGTCAACACCCAGCTGCTCGGACTGCGGGATACGGTGTGGGCGCTGATCTTCCCGATGTCTCTGAACGTGTTTTATGTGGTGGTGCTGAGAACCTTCTTTAAAGGGATTCCGCTGGAGATCATAGAGGCGGCACATATGGACGGGGCAGGAGAGTTCTACACGTTCCTGAGGATTGTGCTCCCTCTGTCCAAACCGGGAGTTGCAACCATCGGACTGTTCACCGTCATCGCTTACTGGAACGACTGGTTTCTGGGAATGCTTTACATCTTTGAGACCGAAAAATATCCGATCCAGACGCTTCTGCAGAGCATGCAGAACAGCCTGGAGGCCCTGACCCAGTCTTCGGCAAACGCCCTGGAATATGCGGAAATGGCAAAGAACGCGCCCACAGACAGCGGCCGGATGGCTCTGACGGTTCTGGTGGTGCTGCCGGTTATGCTGGCTTACCCCTTCTTCCAGAAATATTTCGTAAAGGGACTTACCGTCGGCGGCGTAAAAGGCTGAGTACAGCCGAAAACATGTGCGGCTGCACGGAGTACAGGAACAAAAAAAGAATTTGTGAAATGCGCCAGTTGCGCATTTTGTAAATAAATGATAACCATAGTATATGGAGGGAAAAGAGTATGAAGATGAAGAAACTGTTGAGCACAGGACTGGCCCTGCTTCTTACCACGGCCATGCTCGCCGGCTGCGGCGGATCCACGCAGACCGCATCAACGGATTCCGCAGAGACGGGCGGAAGCGCAGCTGCATCGGAAGAGGCTTCTGCGGCTGATACGGCGGCGGAAACCACGGCGCAGGAGACCGGTTCAGACGAGGTCGTCACGCTGAAATGGTATATGTCCATTAACCCGGTAGCTGCCGATACGGATAAGGTGATCGAAAAGCTGAACGAGTACACAAGAGACAAAATCGGCGTGGAAATCGATTACACGGTGATTGCAAATCCGGATTACAAGGAGAAGATGCCCACTCTGATCAATTCCGGCGACTATTTTGACATCTGCTTTACCGCAAACTGGACGACCAACTATACCCAGTTTGCCGGAAGGGGCGCTTTCCTGGATATCACGGAGCTGCTTCCCCAGTATGCGCCGGAAACCTGGGAATTCATTCCGGAAGAGCTCTGGACCGCGGCATCCATTGACGGCAGCATTTATGGCGTTCCTTCCTACAAGGAAATGGGATGGCAGTCCGGCTTCTTTGTGAACAGCGACATGGCTGAGGAATATGGCATCGATCTGAGCACTGTGAAAACGCTGGAAGACTATACGGAAGTGCTGAAGACCGTAAAGGAAAAGTCCACGGCCGCAGGGGAGAGCGTGATCGGCGTCAGCGGCATGTCCTTTAACCTGACGACCCCTTATGAGAGCCTGACGGGAACACCTACGCTTCCCGGCGCATCTCCGGTTTCCGCATACGGCAATTTTGCGGGAGAAGCTGAGGTGTTTAATCAGTATGCCAGCCAGGATTACATGGACTACTGCAGCCTGGTGCGCGACTGGTACAATAACGGCTATCTGTCAGCAGATCCTGTAAACTACGACTCCGATACGGCAAACAGAGACAATGATTTTGCCAATGGAAAACTGTTCTCCTACGTGATCTCCTATGCGCCCGGCGCGGCAGAAGCCGAGGAGGCCAAGACCGGACACGGCGTGACCTTTGTTCCGCTGATGGATCCCCTGTTCGAGACGAGAAACGCGATGGGCGGCCTGCTGGCAATTTCCTCCGCTTCCGAATATCCGGAAAAGGCTCTGGAGTTCATCAACCTGCTGAATACGGATGAATATGTGGGAACCCTGATCCGTCACGGAATTGAAGGCGAACACTATACTGCGGTGGGCGACACTCAGGTAGACAGAACCATGGGCGGCACGCTGGATCCCGCGGACAACGGATATGATTATACCTATGGCTGGCAGTTCGGTACCCCGTTCAACCAGAAATGGGATATCTCTTATCCGGAGAACATCGAGGACCTGTTTACGGAATATAATGAGTCCGCAGTTGCCGCGCCGCACAACGGATTCACCTTTGATACCACGCCTGTAGAAGCGGAAATTGCGGCCCTGACCAGTACGGTGGAGGAATACTCCAAAGCTCTGGAGAGCGGAATGGTGGATCCTGCAGAGAATGTGCCGAAATTCCTTCAGGCGCTGGAGGACAACGGCGTGCAGATTCTGATGGATGAGATACAGACCCAGCTTGATGCATGGGGCGGTTCCGCGGCAGAATAAAGAACAGGAAAGAAAAAGAAACGGAACGGACAGGAAGTGCGCTTCCTGTCCGTTTGCTGATGGAAGAAAGGAAAAACCGAAATGAAAAACAGAAAACCGAATATCCTGTTTATCCTCAGCGACGATCAGGGCGCCTGGGCCATGCGGTGCGCGGGAAATACGGATATCCATACGCCGAACATGGACCGGATAGCGGCGGAAGGATACCGTTTTGAAAATTTCTTCTGTACGTCGCCGGTCTGCTCTCCTGCGAGGGCCAGTCTGCTGACCGGGCGGATTCCCTCCGCCCACGGCGTTCAGGACTGGATCTGTTCCGGAAATCTGGACAGGGAAGCGCTGGGAGAGATCAGGGAGGATCCCTATTACCGGTTTGAGGACAAGCCCATCCGTTATCTGGACGGTATGCGCACCTATACGGATGTGCTGAAGGAAAACGGCTATACCTGCGCCCTGGCCGGAAAATGGCATCTGGGAGACAGCCTTGTGCCGCAGCATGGTTTTGACCGGTGGTTCACCATCGGAAGGGGCGGCTGCTATTATTACAAGGCGGATGTGGTGGAGAACGGTACCATTCATTTTGAAAACCGGTATATCACGGATGTGATTACGGATAAGGCCCTGGGGTGGCTTGCGGAATTTCAGGGGCAGGAAGAGCCGTTCTATCTGAGCGTTCACTACACGGCGCCCCACGATCCCTGGGATGAGGATCAGCATCCGAAGGAATACGTCGAAATGTACCGGGACTGCGGCTTTACCGCAACGCCGGATCTGCCCATCCATCCCAATCAGATTGAAAGCGCGCCCTATGGAACGGGAGAGGTGAGAAAATCCCTGCTTCGCGGCTACTACGCGGCAATCACCGCCATGGACGCCAATATCGGGCGGATTCTCGACCGGCTGGAGGAGCTGGGCATGCGGGAGGATACCATCGTGATTTTCACGGCGGACAACGGCATGAATATGGGGCACCACGGAATCTGGGGCAAGGGGAACGGCACCTTCCCCTTCAATATGTATGACAGTGCGGTGAAGGTCCCCCTGCTGATTTCCTGGCCCGGACATTACCCGGCGGGCGTGGTGTGCAGGAGGATGTGCAGCCAGTACGACTTTTTCCCCACGCTGATGGATATGGCCGGAATTGCGGACGGAATTCCGGAGGCGTATGAAACGGGAAGCGGGGAAGGCTCCGGAAAAGAGAAGGAGCGTCTCCCCGGAAGGAGCTTTGCGGACGTATTTGCCGGAAATGCTTCTTCGGGGGAAGGGAAAACGGACTCTGCTGCAAAGGACGGCTCCGGGGAATGGGTGGTGGTATATGACGAATACGGGCCGACGCGCATGATCCGGACAGAGGAATGGAAGTACGTCTGCCGGATTCCCTACGGACCGGATGAGCTGTACCATCTGTCCGTGGATCCGGAAGAGAATGTGAACCTGATTGACGATCCGGAATACCGCCCGGTTGCCGACCGCATGTATACGCAGATGACGGAGTGGTTTTACCGGTATGCGGACCCCGCTCTGGATGGAGCGAAGGAGGGCGTGACCGGTTTCGGCCAGCTCTGCCGTCCGGGAATCTATGCCGGGAGAAGGAAGGTATTTCTGGAAGGATAAAGGGGAAAATCAGATGGTGTCAGACCGTCCTTCCCATCTGCTCCTTCCTCTGCGCAAAGTCCTCCTTAATCTCGGCCATCAGCTCAGGCGTCTCGAGAATATCCAGGCAGGTGCCGGACAGAATCTCTGCGGAAAGGCGTACCGCCCTGTGAGCCGCTTCGGATTTTCCGGCATCCAGGTAAGCCTGGGAATGAGCGGGAGTCCCGACGGGAACGAAAGACAGACGGATACAGGAGCCGGGAACCTCATACATCACGTTCCCGAAGTCTGTGGAACCGGTTTTCTCCCTGGGCGGCGCGATGTTGGGCGCGTCAAAGGCCTTCGCGTTATCCATGATCAGCCCGTTTAACTTCAGGCAGGGAATCTTCGCGCTGTAGGCCGGATCACGCTCCATGGTGAAAGTGGTTTCTGTCATCAGGGCGGCGCCTTCGATGATCTTTTTGAACCGTTCCACCACCTGAGCCAGATAGCTGGTGTTGTAGGAGCGAAGGGTGTATTCCGCCGTGGCTTTTCCCGGCACCACGTTGGTGGGGCCGCCTGCGTCCAGCACCGTGTAGTGCATCCGGGTATCATCCAGGACATGCTCTCTGAGAAGCTCGATGCCGTGGAAGGAGAGCAGAATGGCATCCAGGGCGCTTCTTCCCTGCTCCGGATTCATGGCCGCGTGGGCCTCTTTTCCATAAAAAGTGACCCGGAAGTTTTCCAGAGCCATGGTCTTTATGTCCACGCAGGTTTCCGGCGCGGCGTGCATCATCAGGGCGATGTCGATGTCCTGGAAACAGCCGTTTTCCTGCATGATGATCTTTCCGCCCAGGCTTTCCTCGGCGGGGGTTCCGTATACGACGATTTTGTACGGTCTGTCGCCGGCCAGCTCCCTGATGCAGAGGGCGGCTCCGATGATGGCAGGCCCCTGCATCTGATGGCCACAGCCGTGTCCCATGGAGAGGGCGTCATATTCTGCCAGAAGGCCGAAGGAAGGGCCGCCCTCTCCCTGTTCATAAACTGCACGGAAGGCGGTTTCCATTCCGCCCACCCCGTGCTCCACCTGAAAGCCGTTTTCCTTCAGATAGTCCTCCAGAAGCCGGCAGGACTGAAATTCCTGACAGCTGATTTCCGCCAGGTCATAAATCCGGTCCGAAAGCGCTTCCAGCTTTGGGCCGATCTGATTCACATACTGTCTGATTTTTTCTTTCATACCTACCTCCAGGCGATCCTTAATATCCAATGACAGCGGCCAGCACCATTACCACGCAGCCGAGCACTGTCCAGAGCAGAAACAGCGGGAACATAAACTTCACCCACCTGCCGTAGGGCACCCTGGATACCGCCAGCGTTCCCAGCAGGCTGGAGGTGGTGGGAAGAAGCAGGTTGGAGAATCCGTCGCCCATCTGGTAGGCAAGAACCAGTGTCTGACGGCTGAGGCCGATCAGATCCGCCACAGGGGACATCAGAGGGATGGTCACTGCCGCCATTCCGGAACCGGAGGTGATGACGAAGCTGGTGGCTGTCTGCGCCAGGAAGAAGCCAATGCTCTGGACAGCTGCCGGAAGAGCATTCACCGCCATGGCCACCGTATTGGAGATGGTATCAATGATCATGGCGTCCTCCAGGACGATAATAATGCCTCTGGCAAAACCTACGGTCAGCGCGCTTCCTGCAAGTCCCTTGGCGCCCGTCGTAAAGGTGGTGGCAATTTTGCTGGGAGACAGTCCGGCCAGAAATCCGCAGATCACGCCCATGACGAGGAAGAGGGCGGCCATTTCCTCAAAATACCACTGATAGATGAGAAGGCCGTAAATGAGGATTGCCAGAGTGCCGAAAAGTACGACCAGAACCGCGGTCTGACGGCCGGTGATTTTTTCGTCCGCACCCTCGTCGGGAACGAAGTCCTTTTCATCCGGAAGCCCAGCCAGAATGCTCTTCTCCGGATGCTTTTTGATTTTGCGCTCATAGGCAATGATGTAAAAGGTGTCGATGACGAGCATTGCGATCAGCAGAACGGCGCGAAGGCCCATTCCGGAAAACAGAGGCACTCCGGCGATGTCCTGAGCCACGCCCACGGTAAAGGGATTCATCAGACCGGCGGTGAATCCGGTAGCGGCGCCCACCGCAACCATCGCCATGCCGGTTACCTTGTCAAGGCCAAGCGTCAGCGCCATGGTGATTCCGATGGGAACGAAGATGGCAACCTCATTGGACATGCCCATGGTGGTTCCGAAGATGGCAAAAAGGGTCAGGAACATGGGAACCACAAAAATTTCCTTGCCCTTCAGCTTTTTTCCGACGGTTCTGCAGAGGGCGAGAATGGCGCCGCTTGTGTTCACCAGTTCAAAGGCGCCTCCGATGATCATCAGGAACGCGATCACATCGACCGCCTCCAGAATACCCTGATACATCACGCCGGGAATGCGCAGAAAGCTGACCGGATTGGTGCCTTCCGGGGTGTAGCTTCCCGCTTCCACCACGGTTCTGCCGGATACCGGATCTTCATAGCGCACAAACTCGCCGGACGGAACGACATAGGTGGCTGCCGCCGCCAGGATGATCAGACACACGATGATCACCAGAGTATGGGGAGTTCCCAGTTTTTTCTTTTTCTTTTCCATAACTTCCTCCTTATTGTATTGCGCCAAGGCGCACACTTTTTTATGAAATGAACCATTCTGCTTTTCCTGTCGTAGGGGCAGTGAAATCGGAGAATCCGACTTATTATACAGGAAAAGAAGCCTTTTTGGTAGCTTTTTTTCATATTTATTCGGGAATATTTTCATAATTATGATATAACCTGAAAAAGGCAGCCGGCGGCGCGGGAAAACCGGAAGAGAAGCCGGAAGCCGTTGACGGAATGGAAACTTCATGCTATTCTAAAAATGAAACGATTCAAGTTTAAGCGAAGCGCGTCCGCATGGAGGAAGAAATGACAACAATCAGGGATGTGGCGGCCGACGCGGGCGTATCCGTCGGAACGGTCTCCAAGGTACTGAACAATCTGTATGTAAAACCGGGAAACCGGGAAAAAGTGGAGGCTTCCATCAGGAAGCTCGATTATCGGGTGAACACCTATGCGAGAGGATTAAAGGCGCAGCAGACCCATACCGCGGCAATTCTCATTCCGGATCTGATCAACCCCTTTTTTGCCATGCTGGTCAATGACGTGGAGCAGGTCCTTGCGGCGATGGGCTACCGGCTTCTGGTCTGCAATTCCCATAATAATGCGGACCGTGAGCTTTCCTATCTCAACATGGCCAGGCAGAACAAGGTGGACGGGCTGATCGCGCTCACCTACAGCAATCTGGATGAGTATCTGGAAGCGGGTCTCCCTGTGGTGTCCATCGACCGGCATTTTTCCAGGCAGGGGATCTGCTGCGTCTCCGGGGACAACGCGGAGGGAGGACGGCTGGCGGCCAGGCGGTTCATCGAAACCGGCTGCCGGAAGGTGGTCTACATCCGAAACGGCTCCAAGCTGGAAAACGAGACGCTGAAAAGGGGACAGGCCTTTCTGGAAGCCTGCAGACAGGCGGGGCTTTCCGCCTCTTCTGTGGAGCTGGGGGAGGAAACCACCCTCCAGAAGGAAGAGATCCGAAGAATTGAGACCTTTCTGGAGGCAAACGTCAGAGACGGCGTGTGTGAATATGACGGAATTTTTACCAGCTCCGATGTGCATGCCGTTGTGATCCTGAAGAAACTCAGAAAGCTGGGCGTGCGCGTTCCGCAGCAGGTGCAGCTCATCGGCTACGACGGGCTGCGGGTTTTGAATGTGGGAGACTATGTGGTTTCCAGCATTGAACAGCCTGTCCACGAAATGGCAGCAGCCTGTGTGGACGTGCTGCTCAAGCTGATTGAAAAAAAGCCTGTAGAACAGAGCATCATCCTTCCGGTAAAATTTGTGGAAGGCGGCACGACAAAACAGGAGAAAACAAAAAAACTTTAAGAGAGGCCGGAGCAGACTTCGGCATGGAGGTAACAATGAAAAAACTGGAAAACAGGATCATGCTGATCACCTATTCCGATTCCATGGGACACAATCTGAAGGACCTGGAGCAAATTCTTTCCACATATTTTAAGGATGCGGTGGGCGGCGTCCACATCCTCCCCTTTTTCCCGTCGTCGGGAGACCGGGGCTTTGCGCCCATGGATTACACGAAGGTGGATCCGGCTTTCGGAGACTGGCAGGACGTGGAACGGCTGGCGGACAGATATTATCTGATGTTTGACTACATGATCAACCATATTTCCGCCCACAGTTCGTATTATCAGGATTTTCTGGAAAAAAAGGACGCCTCTGCGTGGAAGGATCTGTTCATCCGCTATAAGGATTTCTGGGAGGGCGGAGAGCCCACCGAAGAGCAGGTGGATGTGATTTATAAAAGAAAGCCGCGCGCTCCCTATGTGGAGGCCCATTTTGCGGACGGTAGTGCGGAGAAGGTCTGGTGTACCTTTGATGAAGAGCAGATCGATATCAATTGTAAGTCGGAAACGGCAAAGAAGTTCATCCGGGACAACCTCACCGGCATGTGCGGCCACGGCGCGGCCATGATCCGTCTGGATGCCTTTGCCTATGCCACAAAGAAGGCGGGAACCAGCTGCTTTTTCATTGAGCCGGAAGTGTGGGAGCTTCTGGATGAGTGTGCGGAAATCGTGAAGCCCTGGGATGTGACGATTCTGCCGGAGATTCACGAGCATTACACCATGCAGAAGAAAATCGAGGAGAAAGGCTACTACGTCTATGATTTCGCCCTTCCCATGCTGCTGATCAACGCCCTGTACTACGGTCAGACCCGGTATCTGAAGCACTGGCTGGAGATCTGCCCCAGAAAACAGTTCACAACGCTGGATACCCATGACGGCATCGGAGTGGTGGATGTGAAGGATCTGCTTCCGGATGAGGAGATCGACCGGACGAAGGAGGATATCTTCAAGTTCGGAGCCAATGTGAAGAAGATTTATAACACCTCCGCCTACAACAACCTGGATATCTATCAGGTGAACTGCACCTACTATTCCGCTCTGGGAGACGACGACGCAGCCTATCTGCTGGCAAGAGCGGTGCAGTTCTTCGCTCCCGGCATCCCGCAGGTCTATTATGTGGGGCTTCTTGCCGGAAAGAACGACCTGAAGCTGCTGGAGGAAACGAAGGTGGGGCGCAACATCAACCGCCACTATTACACGAAGGAGGAAATCGCCGGGGAAGTGGAACGGCCCGTCGTGAAAAAGCTGCTTCATCTGATGGAGTTTCGGAATTCCTTCCCTGCCTTCGACGGAAGCTTTCGGATGGAGGACTGCGGAGACGAAAGGCTGGTCATCGTTCGGGAGAAGGACGGTTATACGGCCAGGCTGGATGCGGATTTTAAGACAAAGGAGTTTCATGTGTATACAACAGAGCCGGGAGGAGAAGAGACGGGAAGAGAATTTTGAGGCGCTGTTCTGAACAGTTGCATTTTGACAAAAGGTGCAGGCAAAACACAGCCGGAAGCGGAAAGGCTTCCGGCTGTGTTCTTTTCTGTAATGTCAGGCTGAAAATCCTGAAGCACATTGATCTAAAATAAAAATTTATCGTAAAACAATAAAAATATATTGACTTTCAATGCGCGTCGTGATATGTTGAGGACAGAGCAGAAAAAGAGAAAGGAAATGAGGCCATGAAAGAAAACACTTTGATCAAGGCGACCAAGCTGCTTCTGGATATCATGTTTTTCGCGGGGATTGCGGTGATTGTAACCCTGCCGGTTTCCGTCAGAATCTACGGGCAGATCAATTCTTATTTTGTCCAGTATTATGTACAGCTCATCATACTGTTCGCCGCATCCGGGATTCTGGCAGAACTGATCCTGTATGAGCTCCGCCGGATGTTCCGGACGGTTCTGGCAAACGACTGCTTTGTGGAAGCGAACGTGAAGAGCTTAAACCGGATGGGAACCTACAGCTTTCTGATCGCGTTGGTGACGGCAGGACGGATGGTTTTATATCTGACCCCGGCGGTCATGATCATCATTCTGGTTTTTCTGATAGCGGGGCTGTTCAGCAAGGTGCTAAGCCAGGTTTTTGACCGGGCGGTGGCCTATAAGCTGGAAAATGATCTGACCATATAGGGAACGAGTCGAAATGGAGGTAAGCATGTCAATCGTGATAAATCTTGACGTGATGATGGCCAAACGGAAAAAGGGTCTGACAGAGCTTGCCGGGGAAGTGGATATCACGCTCGCAAATCTGTCAATTTTGAAAAATAATAAGGCAAAGGCGGTTCGGCTCTCCACGCTGAACGCAATCTGTAAGGCGCTGGACTGCCAGCCCGGAGATATTCTGCAGTATGTGGAAGACGACGAAGAGGACGGACAGTAAAACTGTCCGGACAGCCTGAAAGAAGATGGCAAAGCTGAAAGCGGGACAGAATATGCATGGCATTATCTGCCTCCGGAAAGGAAGGACTTTATGGAAGAGAGAATGGAAAAAGAAGCGGGCCGTGCGGGAGCGGCAGAGCAGACGTCTGCGGGGAAAGCGCTCGTCCAGGCGGATGAACACCGGATTTTCATGAGGAAGAATTATGCGTTCTTCGGCGGAGCAAGCGCCCTGTACGCCCTTTTCTATACGTTCTGCCTGTATCGGAACGCATCGGGAATTACCTGGCCTTTTTTCGCGGCAGGAACCCTTGTTTATTTTTACTCATGTACCAGAAGGTCAGGGGTTCCATGGAAAAAAGACAGCATTTTCTATCTGGTCAGCATCCTTCTTCTGGGCATCAGCATTTTCCTGACAGACAACATCGCCATTCACAATGTTACAAAACTGGGCATTTTTCTGCTGGCGGTCAGCATGATGCTGCACCAGTATCTGAATGACAGAAGGTGGAATCTGTCCAAATATCTGCTCTCTCTGGGGCAGGCATTGCTGGAGACCGTCGCTTCGCTGGGGTATCCGGTCAGTGACGGGAACGCCTGGATGAAGGAGCGGGAGCGGGACGGGAAAAATGCAAAGGGCCGGTATGTACTGCTGGGAATCCTGATTCTGTGTCCGCTGCTGGTCGTCATCCTGGCGCTGCTTGCCAGCGCGGATCTGGTTTTCCGGGAGCTTTTCATCCATCTGTTTGATTATGTGGAACCCATTGATATTTTCATGGTCTGCTTCATGCTTGTCACCATGTTTTTTGCCTCCTACAGCTTCATTGCCATGCTGAACCGGAGGGTGATCAAAGAGGAGTGCGCGGATAAGCGGAAGCAGGAGCCAGTGCTTGCGATCACGGTTACCTCGGTGCTGGCTTTTGTTTACCTGATTTTCTGTGGGATCCAGATCGTCTATCTGTTTCTGCGCAAATCAGGGCTTCCGGAAGGCCAGTCCTATGCCTCCTATGCCAGACAGGGATTCTTTCAGCTGCTTGCGGTCTGCGTGATCAATCTGGCTATCGTGCTGATCTGCCTTTCTCTTTTCCGGGAGAGCCGGGTCCTGAAGGGGATTCTTGCGGTGATTTCCCTGTGCACTTACTGCATGGTGGCATCAAGCGCTTACCGGATGCTTCTGTACATTGACGCTTATCGGCTGACCTTCCTGCGCGTGCTCGTCCTCTGGGCGCTTGCGGTGATTGCAGTGGCGCTTGCGGGGATCCTGTGCAGCATTTTCCGGTCAGATTTTCCGCTGTTCCGGTATCTGGTGACAGTGGTGACGGTTTTCTACATCGTTCTGGCCTATGCGAAGCCGGATTACTGGATCGCCCGGTATAATATGGAATATGTAAACCGGGAGAGCGGCATGGAGCTTACGGCGGAGCAGAGAGAAGAATTCTACGGAGATTTCCTTTATCTGTCAGAGCTCTCTGCGGATGCGGTTCCGGTGCTGGCCTCGGAGGAGAATTATGAATTCTTATGCGGACAGACGGATTCCATGCAGCGATATTTTGACCGGATGGAGGCGAGAGTGGAAAAGGACGGGATCAGAAGCTTTAATGTATCCAGGTATCTGGCGGGAAGGACGCTGGAGAAGGTGCGGTGAGCGAATGTCTGCAGCGGTCCGGATTCAGTCCGGGATATGCATCCCTCGTGCTGGTCAGCATGACCGGCACGGCCGGAACAGTAATGGAAGGCTTTCTTAATATTTCCTGAAGCCTGTTTACAAGATTGACAGGGACAATCCTCCTGCTGTATTCTGAATGGGACACAGAAAGTTCACAAATAACCGGAAAGCATTCCGGAATGGAGGGAAATGTATGAGGAAAAAGAGGGCGGCGATTGTCTGTGTGCTGGCAGCGGTTCTTCTGCTGGCTGGATGCGGCGGGGGATTTGACGCTGACAGGTATGTGCTCGGCGTGCTGAACAATATCTATCTGGGGGATTCCACGGAATACCGGGAAATGGTGGATATCACGGAGGAAGAAGCGGCGGAAGAGTACGAACAGGGAATTGAGATTGAGGCGGATTTTTTCCTGCAGTATTATGGAATTGGCGAAGTTTCCGATGAGGTTTATCAGCAGATCGTGGATATGTATAAAACGATTTATCAACAGTCAAAGTTTGAGGTGCAGGAAGCGGTGGCGAACGGCGATGATTACAACGTGGAGGTATTGATCAGTCCCATCGATGTGATCGTAAACAGCGAGGACGATATCAGTGCGGCGGTGGATGAGTTCGTTGCGGCGATGGACCCTGCGGATTATCCGGATGACCGCTCGATGAACGACGCGCTGGCGCAGCTGGTGGTGGACGTGATCAATGAAAATATGCCGGAGCTTGGATGGCAGGATCAGAAATCCATCATCGTTAAGGTGGAAAAGGATGACGCGGGCTATTATGGGCTCAGCAGCGACGCTATTTCCCAGCTGGATCAGGATATGATCGCGTACTGATCAGGTTTTTTCAGAAGGGATTTTTTCTGGATATACATAAAAAAGAATAAAAGTATTCTATAAAACGAAACAGGACTGCCGATACACTCTGCAGTCCTGTTTTTACTCACAATTTATGATGTATTCTAACACAGCCGGAAAGAAAAGTCTAGTAATTTTTTGTTTTCCGGCTACAATGGATATAAACTGGATGCGCGTCAGTTACCACAATGAAAAAGCTGCTCAGTCAGTACCGGCTGGAGAAGCAGATCTGGAAACGGAGGTAAATATGGCTTCTGAAACGAATCAGAAAAATCCGGAGCGTAGTCTGGAGAGGCGGAAGGAAGAAGCGCACCTGAAGGAAACGCTTGAAGTGGTTCGGTCAAACGTGGAAACCTACGGGGCGGAAGTGTTCAGAATGAAGGGAGACATCGATGAGATGCTGGAGCATTTTCACGACAACGATGTGGAAGTGCTCACCATTCTGAATAACACCATCACCCTTCACGATCACATGAAGCGGGCGCTGGAGAGAAACGAACGGGCGCTGAAAAAGCCGTATTTTGGCAGGATCATTTTTCAGGATTACGCGCTGAAAAAGCAGGAGACTCTGTATATCGGGAAGGGCGGCATATCAAAGGATACCACCCACTGGGTGGTGGTGGACTGGCGCGCGCCTGTGGCGAATGCCTATTATGAGAACGGTCTGGGGAAATGCAGTTATCCGGTACCCGGCGGTGGACGGGTCAAAATTGATCTGAAGGGAAAGCGGACCTATGAGATCGAGGAAGGAAAGCTCCTGGATTTCTACGATTCCGAGGTGGTGACCAACGACGATCTGTTGACGAAGTATCTGGCAAAGAACAAACAGGCCGTGCTGGGAGAAATCATCGCCACCATTCAGAAGGAGCAGAATGATATCATCCGCCGTTCTCCCTACCACAACATGATCGTACAGGGCGTGGCGGGATCGGGGAAAACCACGGTGGCCATGCACCGAATCTCCTATATTCTCTATAACTATCAGGAGCGGTTTAAGCCGGAGGATTTTTACATTGTGGGAAGCAACCGGATCCTGCTGGAGTACATCACCGGAGTGCTTCCCGATCTGGATGTATACGGCGTGAGACAGATGACCATGGAGCAGCTTTTCGTGCGGCTTTTGTACGAGGACTGGGACGAAGAAAAATACCGGATCCGGCCGGCGGACCGGACAGACCCGGGCGGCAGGGAACGGGGAACAACGCAGTGGTTTGAGGCGCTGGACGCCTTTTGCAACGCGCTGGAATGGGAGACCATTCCCAGAGGGAGCATATACCTGAATCCCAGACAGTTTGTGGAAGGCTTTAAGGACGGAAAAACAGGAGTATTTGACGAAACGGGCGGCCGTCCTCCCGCGCCGGGGGAAGCGGTGGAGCTGATGAACCGGGACGCGGTGGAGCGGTATATCCGGCAGAATCTCTCCATTTCCGTGCAGAACAAGATCAACATGCTCAACGAGCGCCTGGAAAATAAGATCAAAGAGGAATTTCTGGGAAAGGGCGTTAAATATACGGAAAAGGAAAGAAAAGCCATCCTGAAGGCCTACCGGGGCAGGTACGGGAAAAAGGTGTGGAAACGTTCCATTTATGATCTGTACCGGGAATTTCTGGAGCAGCAGAGAGAAAAAGGCGCGAAGGTACAGATCCCGGATCGGGAATTTGACGTCTATGACCTGGCGGCGCTTGCCTTTCTGTACCGGAGAATTAAGGAGACGGAGGTGATCAGCGAGGCCCATCATGTGGTCATCGACGAAGCGCAGGATTTCGGCATGCTCGTCTACCGGGTGCTGGACTCCTGTATCCGGGAATGTACCTATACCATCATGGGGGACGTCTCCCAGAATATTCACTTCGGTTATGGCCTGAACGACTGGGAGGAGTTAAAGGGCCTGCTGCTTCCCAGCGACCGGGATTATTTCGGAATCCTGAAAAAAAGCTACCGCAACACGGTGGAAATCTCGGAATTTGCCGCCCGGATTCTGGAACATGGAAGCTTCACTCCCTACGCGGCGGAGCCCATCATCCGTCATGGGGATCCGGTGCAGATCCGAAAGGCGGACAGCCGGAGCGGTATGCTCAAAGCCTGCGCCGGGATCTGCCGGGACTGGCAGGGAAAGGGCTTCGATACCATCGCCGTGATCTGCCGGAACAGAGAGGAAGCTTCCCGGACGGCGAAAGAGCTGCAGAAGCTGATTCCCGTGGCGGAGAGCGATCTGGAAAAGGCGGTGTTCGGAAGCGGCATCATGGTGCTCCCGGTGGAATTTACCAAGGGACTGGAATTCGATGCGGTTCTGCTCCTGGATCCTACAAGGGCGGCATATCCTTCCGACGACGGAAATGCCAGGCTTCTTTATGTGGCGGCCACCCGTGCCCTGCACGAGCTGTGCGTGCTGCATGAAGGCGACCTGACCGGGCTCATTTCGGATCCGGTTCCGAAGAAGCCCGTGCAGAAGAAGAGGATTTCCATCGTGCGAAATGAGATTCCGCAAAATCCTGTCCCGGAGCGCAAACAGCCATCCCCGGTACGGCAGGAAAGACCGTCCGCCGCCTCGCGGACAAAACCGTCCGCTTCCCTCCGGTCTCCAGCTTCCGCGTCAAATGTTACTGTAAGAAAGCCTTATGAGTCCTATGCAGAGGCGGAGAAAAGGGGAGTCACAGAAGCCGGACGGACATGGGGAAGCACCGGCCGTTTATCCGGCGGTTTCCCCGCTTTTGGGGATATGCCTTCCGCAGATCATCTCCGCCCTGCGGGCCGCCCCAGAACGGACCTGGCGGTGCGCTGGAGCGCTGAGAATGCAGACGGCCTGTATCTGCAGAGCCGTTACGGCGTGCTGAGGCTCTGCCCGGTGGGAAGCGCCATTGTGCGGGTGACCTTTGTGAAGGGATCGCAGATGCCGAAAGGCGTCTGTTCCGGCATCGCCGTGAACCGGATGGAAAAGAACTGGAAGCTGAGAGATACAAGGACAGCGGTGGAATTCTCCGGAACGGAGCTGTGCCTTCAGGTGGATAAAGCGTCCGGAGCGGTCCGATATCTCTCCGGGGAGAAAAAGCCGCTGCTTGCGGAGCGGAGCAGGGACTGCAGACTGATTGAGGATGGCGGCGCGCAGCCGCGCGCCTGGCTGTATCTGGACCGGACAAAGGGGGAAAAGCTTTATGCGCCCGGCATGCAGGGAGAAAAGGGTATTTCCCTGAACGCTTCTGCCAGATACATTTCCCATGGAGGGGTGGAGCTTCCCCTGCTGTTATCGGAAAACGGATACGGCATGCTCATCGCTTCCAGAAAACCGGTGATCAGCTGCGATATTCCCCTCTACGGAGCCTGTCTGTGCGCAGAGGGAGAGCAGATGCTGGATTTTTATTTCATCGCGGGAAAACAGCAGCTTACCATCATGAATGCCTATGCATATCTGTGCGGGCTGATCTGAACGCGAATGTCTGTTTTAGGCCTGGCCGTATATTTTCAGCCATCTCCGGGATAATAGACAAAAAAGAAGGCCGCCGCAGGCGGCAGAATGGAGGTGGCTTGTAATGAATGAATCAGATACCATAAAGCTGCTCCGGGAATGTGACGCCGGGGCGAAGATGGCAGTATCGTCCATCGATGAGGTGCTGGAAAAGGTTTCCGGCCCCGGCCTGAAGCAGCTTCTTCAGGAAAGCAGGGAACACCATGAAAAACTGGAAAACGAGATCCATTCCCTGTTGTGCAATTACGGCGTGCAGGAAAAGGAACCTGCGGCCATGGCAAAGGGCATGTCCTGGATAAAAACAAACGTAAAAATGAGCATGGACGACAGCGACGCCACGGTAGCCGATCTGATCACAGACGGCTGCAATATGGGAACCAAATCCCTGAACCGGTACCTGAACCAGTTCAGGGGAGCGGACCATGCATCAAGGGAACTCTGCGGACGGCTGATTTCCATTGAGGAGAAGCTGTGTCAGAAGATGAAGTCCTATCTGTAGATGTTCAGATTTCCGGCGCTTCCACAAAGCAGTGCATATGCAGAGGTCCGAGCACCTTAAAGCCCTCTCCCAGAGCAAAATCCTTTCCCTCCGCCAGCTTCTGGCCCTGCATGGAAAAATAGATCCGGTACAGGCCCAGAAGCTCTTCGTTTAACTGGGTGCGGTGTTCTGCCATGGCGGCGAATTTCGTCTCGAAGGTCTGCGTCACATCGATCACCGTATTCGGCTTCTGCGTGAAATAAAAGGCGATGGCGTCCGCCTGCCAGGGCGCGGTCTGTGTCTCTCGGGGATAGCGGGACAGGCTGGAGGAAATAAAGGCCTGGGCCGCTGCCCGGCCGGTAACGATATGATCGTTGTGGGCCTCATACTGCGCCCAGGGGTCCGGACAGAAGATCACATCTGGCCGCAGGTTTCGGATAGTCTCTGAAATTCTTCCGGCAAGGGAAGGAATGTCAGAAAGAGAGCCGTCCGGCAGATCATAGAAAAGAAAGTCAGAAACCCCAAGGACCTTACCGGCGGCTATGGTTTCCTTCCGGCGCAGGGCGGCGATTTCCGAAAAGTCCAGCTTCCCAGTGGAATCTCCCAGATCTCCGTTGGTGACTGTAAGATAAGTGATGGAGCAGCCTTCCGCGGCAAGAGCGGCCACGGCGCCGCCCATTCCGATTTCGATATCGTCGGGATGAGGCTGAATACACAGGGCTTTTTTGGCATTTCTGATTTCCGGAGGCATAAAATAAGCGGATATATCCATATCAGTTTCCTTTCTCCGCCTGACGGCGGTCTGTAAGCTCCTTCTGAATTTTCTCAATTTGCGCGGGCTTTAAACGATACAGGAACAGGGGCAGGATTGCCAGGAGGAAGCAGAGGGCGGGAACCACATAGACCATGGCCCCGAAGCCGGTTATTACGGCTGGGGTGGGATCCATATTTTCCTCATAATGCATGGCGGTCATGGCAAAGCCGAGAAGCCCCTTTGAAATAGTGGAGCTCAGCTTGTTCAAAAACGTGTTCATGGAGAAAACGATCCCCTCTCCCCGGAAGCCGAGCCGGTATTCCGAATAATCGATGGCATCCATCAGCATGGAGGTGCTGCTGATGGTGGTCATTCCGGTAAAGGCGAAGCTGACGCCCAGAAGGATCAGGCCGGTAACGGGGCCGGCGTTCATCGGGAAAGGCAGGAAGCTGGAAATGCCTCCGGCAATGCAGGCAATAATAAAGATTTTCTTCTTGTCGAAATGAGAGATCAGCATGGGAGAAACCGCCATTCCGGTGATCATGCCCAGTACCAGACTCACGCCGATATAGGTGACATAGCCGGAATCTCCCCATACATAAACGGCAAAATACATCTGAGAGACCTGCCGGAGGTTGTTCACCATATCGATGATCAGAAGCGAAACCAACAGCGCAATCAACGGGCCGTTGTCAAGGATGGTGTGGATGTTGCGGGAAAACGGGATGTCCTTCGGGGGAGGCTCGATCCGTTCTTTCAGGACGAAGCCGCTCAGAACCATCAGAGCCGCTCCAACAACGGCCACCACTGCGGCGGCAGCGGTATAGGCTGTGGTGCTGCGCTCTCCTCCAAAGGCATTTAACAGGGAAACGCTTCCCACGGAAATGATCACAGTGCCGATGGTTCCTCCGATCTTCCCGAGGGTGACCATGCTGTTTTTTTCATCCGGATCCGGAGAGGAAACAGAGGAAATGGCCCAGACGGGAACATCATAGATCGTGTAGGTAATATCCCAGAGCACGTAGCAGACGGCGGCGACGGCGATGGTTCCCGCCAGCGAACCGCCGAAGCTTACGAAGCAGAAAATGGTGGACAGCGCAATAAAGATGGGGCCTGCCAGCAGGTAGGGACGGAATTTCCCAATGCGGGTCCGTGTCCGGTCCGCGATCATTCCCATAATCACATCGTTTACAGCATCCCACAGGCTGGCCGCCACCATGATGACGGTCACGCTTTCGGGCGGAATGCGCAGCAGGTCAGTGAAAAAGAACATGATGTACATGGTGACAAAGCTGTAGATCATGTTCTGCCCCAGAAGGCTGCCGGTATAGGTCAGTTTTTCTCGTTTGGAGATGTTGTGCATAAGCATGACTCCTTCGTATTTGATATGTGTATAATGCTACTGTTCCCGGTACTGTCCCGGCGTCATGCCGGTGTACTGCTTGAATCTGCGGCGGAATACGTGGGCATCCTCATAGCCCACCGCCAGAGTGATGTCCCCGATCAGCATATTGGTTTCCCACAGAAGCTCCTTGGCCTTTTCCATCCGGAGGGAGGTCAGGTAATCGGAGGGACGGATATCCAGCTCATTCCGGAACTCCACGGACAGCGCCACGGCGCTCACCTGCAGGTATTCCGCAAGAGCGTTCATGGTCAGGCCCGGATCCGAGAAATGATCCTGCATATAGGCAATGGCCTTCTGCACAATATCGGAGTTCTGGATTCCGATGCCCTCCCGGTTGTCTATGATCATGCTGCAGGCATCGCAGAGAAGCTCGTAGAAGTCCTGAATGTTCAGACACTGGGAAAGGGTGAAAACATTATAAAAATCATCGAAGTCCGTTTTGTCGCCCTTCCACTCCACAAGCAGCGTGTGCATGAGATCGTTGTACAGAATCCGGAAGGCATACAGAGAAGCCTTTTCTCCGTTCAGCCTGTCGCAGATATCCCTTACCACAGACTGGGCGGCTGTTTTATCACGGTTGCGGATGGCCGTTTTAAGACGGTTCAGGTCATTTTCATCGATCAGGCTGGCATAATCCTTCTGGGATACATCGGAAAAACGGATGATTTTGCTGTTGTCCAGAAGCAGATAGTTGTCAAAGGCCGTGTTGGCTTCCAGATAGGCTCGTGAGCTTTCCTCAAAGGAGCGGTGGTAATCGCTGACGGCCATGATATAGTCGGGATCATACTGTTTCCCTATGGAAAGAAGCCTTGTGAGGAGCCCTTCTATCTCCTCCTTTTTGTCGGCGAACAGCAGAAAGAGATTCTGGTTGTTCCCGATCAGGTGGATACCGAAGCCGTCCGTCCGGCTTTCTCCGGCGATGGCCTCCAGCATGTCGGAATATACCCGGTTTTCATTGCTAATCTCCCGGCTCTTGGTCAGTACAGCAAGATACAGCTTATAATTGATGTTCAGGACGCATTCCTGGGCGGCTGCGATGGCCTCCTGGCGGGAGGAATAGCTTCCCCGGACGAAATCGCTGATAAAACGGGTTTTTTTCAGAGACTGGCTTTCCTTTTCCGAATCCCTGTAGCTGGTCACAAGGAGCTGGATTCCGTTTTCGATGCTGTCCAGGTCATAATGGGCTTCCTCATTTAAAAGCAGGTTCATCCGGCGGACACGGCGCATGACGCTTCCTGCGGCGAGAGTGACGATGAAGATGGTGGGGATGGCGCAGATCAGCACGATCAGCGTGATTCCCCACTGTTCTGCCATGACCTTATCATGAAAAACGGACATGGGCTGCAGGCTTCCATAGAGAATACCGCTGTCTCCCATTTGAACGCTTAATAAATATCTGCGGCCGTTCAGGCGGACTTTTTCGGAACCGTTTCCGCGTTCTGACAGCAGGGTGCAAAGTTCGTCCTCAGAAAGAGAATCGGCATCATTCCCTCTGGCGACAATCAGGGAATCATCGTACATCAGGAAATCGGTTCTGAGCTCCTCTTCGTTTTCATCCGAACGAGAGAGAAGGCCGTCATAATAGGAAGCCGGAACGATGAAAATCAGAGTTTCCTCCCATTCAGGAGAAATATCCAGAAGGTAGAGAACCTTTCTGCGGTCTGCCATATAGCCGTTCAGCCATATTCCATCCACATTCTGCTCCGGAAGGATTCGAAGCTGCATTCGGGATTCGGTCAGAAGGGAATAAAAATCCTCTGATGAGAGCAGCTCCGGAATACAGCCGTTTTGCAGGAAACCGTCCATGCTGATGGAGGTGGAGTAGTTGTACAGATAGTCGTCTCCATGATACCAGTACAGGAGAAGGCTGAAAAACTGACTTACCGTAGTATAGCCCCTGAGCTGTTCCTTCAAACGGATGGCTTTTTGGGGCTGTTCGTCCAGCCGGAAGCGGGTGACATCTTCGGAAAGGCCGATCTGTGTGGCGATATCCTGCAGAATCCGGAGATCATTTTCATGGTGACTGACAATGGAAGAAAGATGGTCCTCGTTTCCGGACTGAAAATCAGAATAAACGGTCTCATAATAATAGTGAAAAAGATAGCCGCCCAGGACAGTGATGACAAGAATCATAATAAGAAAAAAGGTAAAAATATAATAGAAAATATTCTGAGTATACAGTTCTTTTTTCAACTTGTTCATAATCATCTTCTCCTGAAGCGGCTTTTTTTCTATTTTACCCTGTGTATGGGAGAATAACAAGTAGGGCGAAGAATGCGATTATCGTTATTGGTCACCGTGTAGTCAGTAAGAATGGATCAACAGAATCCAGTGAATTTCCGGTTGACGTTATGACAGATACGTTTTTCTCCCTCCTGTGCATCCACATAAGCAAGGCGTTCCATAAGGCCCTCCACAGATACGGCAATGGAATCATCTTGACTGACAATCATGGGGGGAAAATATTTACGTTCCGGCAACTGATGCCGTACGGCCATGTCTTTAAGATAAAATATCATTCATTTTCTGAATTAATACTTCTGCGGCCAGCTTATGCTCTTTTTCCCCTGGATGATTATCGGAACCAACCCAAAGGGGATTTGTAGCGGGTAGCAACAGAAAGTCGGCCTTTTTGTCTCCGGTTTCTATTTTATAGTCTTGTATGGCCTGTTCCAAATAGGGAGCCATACGGTGCTCACACATTCCATAAACCCACAGCAGATGGGAATCCGGATTCAGCCTGCGCAGTTTTGTGAGAAATGATTTTACGGCGGCCTCAAATCGAAGTGCGCAGTCAGATTCCAGTCCTCCCAGAGAGTTCAGAACCATTTTGTAAGAAAGACCGTCTTTCGGATTGATCCAGGCGGGATGAGATATTGCAAAGCCGTCATTACTGCCAAGATTGACTATGATGACATCTGGACGCCAGAGATTAAAATCGTTTTCGGATAACGCTCCAAGCTTCCGGTTTTTTTCTCCTGTCAGAACACCACAGATCTGTTCATAATATCTGGGCATCACATGGAGGAAATCATTGTAACAGGAACAGTAAACACCCCAGCCGCATTCCGCCAGAATACGGAAATCGGCCTGAAAATGCGCTGCTGTAAGAAGAGCATAATTTCCGCTCAGCCCGTAAACTGCCGGGCCGGCATGCAGGAGAGAGGGAGAACCGGAAAGGCCTACGCCCGAACTCAGACTGTCTCCGATAAATTCAAAACAAAATCTATAAGGCTCTGGTGGATATATTTTACCATCACATTCCAGACCATGGATCAGAAGACAACGCTTTTCGTCTTCGGGCATGGGCTGAATTTCTTTCAGAAGTTTTACGGTTCTCATGGTTTCGGAAGGAAAGTTACGGAAAGCGCATAAGCGGCTTTTTCCCTTGGGAACGATCAGACGCTGCAGGCAGAAGCCGTCCACTTCAATTCGTATCCATTCTTCAATAGAATCATAATCGGATTCTACAGTAAACCATAATTCGCTGGCGTCTGTTCTGAATTCCAGACCGGAAGCAGTCCAGAAAAGCGGTAATGGAGTCTGGATTTTGGTCCGTCCCAGTATATGTATTTTTGTATCGGAAGGTAAATAGCAGTTCATTGTATCCTCACTCTCCTGATAAATGCATGCATCTTTCCATCTGTACACACATCAGGAGAAAAGCCCCAACGCTATGCAGATCATTGACGGAGACAGGACGTTCGCAGTAATATCTGCAATTTTCCACTTCGGTGCCAGTGCATAGAATAATGCGTTTAGTGTTGTATGCATTTTCTTTATCCGTTTCCTTTCCGTATCCAGAAATGATGAAAATCGCAATCCGCGTTTTAAAGGTATATTTCTAAAAAGGCAACTCCCGCATGCAGGAGTTGCCGGATTAAAGCATTTTTATACCTTTTTTATTCAAGCTCCATGGTATCGATGGCATCCTGGTATATCTGTACATAATCTGCGACGCCCATTCCATCGAACAGAGATACAAAGCTGTTCCAGCTTTCATCGGTTACACCATTAGATAATATGAAGTGACCCCACATTTGTAGCAACGTGGATTTACCTGTATACT